>Ga0233444_10000870_pt1 | contig 36551 bp, 27 predicted proteins | sample SI_124_October20_6_FD_182792 | JGI IMG/M metagenome (GOLD analysis project Ga0233444, IMG submission 182792) | Seawater microbial communities from Saanich Inlet, British Columbia, Canada - SI_124_October2016_10_MG | ecosystem: Environmental > Aquatic > Marine > Inlet | place: Canada: British... | reverse complement strand
CAAGCCAAAGATTCTTCATTTTATGCCAAAATTGGATTTCGTTTTCAAAGTTTATTTTCTTCGTCTCTCAATCTCGAAAATGATGTTTGGGATCGTTCCATGATGATCAGAAGATCTCGATTAAAAGCGGAGGGCTGGGCTTTATCTCCCAAGTTTTCATATAAAGTAGAATTGGCTTTATCCAATCGGGATATTAAAGGAGGAAGCAAAACAGAGTTTGGTAATACGGCCAACATTATTCTGGATGCGGTCCTAAAATATCACATAAATTCAAATTGGTCGCTCTGGTTTGGTCAAACTAAATTGCCAGGTAACAGAGAGCGGGTATTCTCCTCTCAAAAACTTCAGTTCGTAGATCGAAGTTTGGTCAATGCGCGATTCAATTTGGATCGAGACGTAGGTGTTCAATTACACCATAAGGGTAATATTGGAAACCTCGTTGTCAAAGAGGCTTTCTCATTATCGTTGGGTAATGGAAGAAATGTGATTATCAATGATGAAAATGGTTATCAATATACAGGGAGAATAGAGTTTTTGCCAATGGGTGAATTTACAGGTAAGGGAGACTATTATGGTGCAGATTTAGCCAGAGAAAAAACACTAAAAATGGCAATCGGCATAACCGCAGATTATAACAATAACGCGTTTAGGAGTAGGGGTAATTTAGGTAATTTTCTCGTTGATCCTGTATCCGGAGATTACATCACAGATAATTTAAATACTTTATTTGTAGATGCCATAGTTAAAAAGAATGGCTTTTCATCTCAGGCAGTTTATGCCATCAGAAAGTCACCAAACAGCTTGGGAGATTTTGGCGTAGGTCAAGGGTTAAACCTACAAGCAGGATATGTGTTTACCAACAAGGTAGAATTTGCTGCACGATACACGAACATCAATGCAGAACTCATCTCTAGCTTAAATGATCAAAGTGAATATGCCTTGGGATTTTCTAAGTATTTTTCAGGTCATAATCTAAAGTGCCAGGCAGATCTATCTTATCATGATCTTGAGCTTACAGAAGATGACTTTTTGAGGTTCAGATTACAAGTGGAGTTTGCCCTTTAGATTATTCAATTTTCTTATAATCTATGAAAGGATTGAATGATAATTGCTCTATCGTGGTTCTAAAATTCAACCAATCTTTTTCATAAAATCCATTTACATTCTCTAATACTTGGACTAGATGAGATTCAAACTTTGAAATTAAAGCATATTCGGTAGAAGTAGGTGTATGACCCGCGTTGGCAGTATAGCGAAAAGCTTGGCGGTAAAGACTCATTAAAGTTTTATTTGAACGCATCGTGATGCCTTGCCTTTCGTCTTCTTCACCAAAAAAATGGTCTAACAAGACATTTATACTGTCTTGGATGTTTTGACATAGTTCAATTTCAGATATATAAAGGACACTGTCTAAATCCTCAAAATCTGCCTTAAATTTATCTGCTAATTTCAATCCCTCTTTAAGACGATTTACGGCAACATACATTTTCATTTCTGACTTTTCTAGGGCTTTAAGGGCATCATATTTTTCGATTAACTCCTGCTGACTGATATCAATTCTGGGATCAAAAAGAACTTTAATCATACTTGAATCTGTATGCTCACCATAGTGGACTTTAATTTTGTAATCTCCCGGCAGTACATCGATACCACCGGGCTCTGCATTCGAAGTTCTTGAATTTTTTCTGGAAATATAGGGTATGCCTTTTTCATCTAACCTCCATGATAATTTATGAAACCCTGATTTTTCGGGGGTTTTCAGTTTAAGCGTTCGAATCACAGATGATCCATTCATAATTTGAAAGGTAATCGAGTCAGCATTCACTTTTTTCTTCACAGAAGGTTCGGTTACCTGCTCTTTTTTGGATTTCTTTTTCTTATTCGTTGTGCTTTGATCCGGTACCGTTAAACTTTCGGGTACTTGAAGGGAATAGGTTATTCTGGCATCAAATGACCGATTTTCTCCATGAAACATACCATCGGCACCAAAACGAGAACCTGTAGGCTGCTGTATGGAAACTTGGTAAGCGTCAGGTGCTTGAAATAATTTCACTGGATCATCGAGGTACGCAGGATGAGCGGCAATCGCCCTTAAGGGTTGGATATCGTCTAATACATAGGCGGCCCTACCAAAGGTACCAATGACTAAATCATGTTCTCTGGGTTGGATGACTAGATCCATGACATTGGTAGTAGGAAAGCCGGCGGTCCATTTATTCCAGTTTTCGGCCTCATCAAAGCTTACGTATAAACCATCACCGGTGCCTAAAAAGTAAAGATTTGGTTCAATAGGATCCTGTAATACGCAAAGGGCATAGCCAATAACATCATTTTTATCAACTATTTGCTCCCAACTTTTCCCAAAATCTTTAGTTCTGTATACCATAGGAGCATCATTAAAGCGACGATAATCATTGGCCACAAGCAATGCTTCTGCAGGGTTATGGTTAGAAGCCCTTATTTGATTGATCCAAGCGCCTGTCGGCATGGGGATATTTGTCGTAATATTTTGCCAATCATCACCTCCATTTAAACTTAGATGTACCTGCCCATCATCAGTCCCTATCCATAATAATCCTTTTTGAATAGGAGAGGGCTCGATAACCAATATCGTACAATAATTTTCAGCGCCAGTGGCATCCATAGTCAATCCACCACTTTCCCCTTGTTTTTGATAATCTGGGTTATTTGTGGTTAAATCTTCGGAAATAATATTCCACGTCTGTCCACCATCCGTACTTTTGTGAACAAATTGAGAACCAAAATAGAGGGTGTTTGAATGGAAAGGATCGCGATTCATAGCCGCATTCCAGTTAAATCTCAGTTTTTCTTCTCTTTCAGGATGTGTAGGTCTAATACCTTCGTTGTAGCCCGTCAAGCGATCGTAAATAACGGCACTTCCTTGCTGTGATGCAGAGATGCCGAAACGACTATTATCAGGATCAGGCAACACATCAAAGCCATCTCCAAATGAGATTTCTTGCCAATAACTATTTCTAATACCTTGGACTCGCCAAGTATAGGCAGGACCCGCCCAGGAGCCATTGTCTTGCATACCTCCGTAAACATTATAGGGCAAATCATGATCAACTGCGATATGATAAAATTGGGCAACAGGTATATTTTGTGCAAAATGCCAAGTTTCACCTCTATCTCGGGTTATATTCAGTCCACCATCGTTGCCATCCATCATATAGTTGGGATCATCGGGATGAATCCACCAGGCATGGTGATCGGGATGAACCCCATTGGAAACGCCATAAGCCGGCATCAGTTCGGAAAAGGAACGACCACCATCCTCACTCACATTGATATAAGTGAAAATACTGTAAATTCTATTTTCATTTTTAGGATCTACCCGAAGATCACTGTAATAAAAGGGTCGATTACCAATTTCGTCTTTGTCATTTATTAATTTCCATTTAAAACCTCCATCAGTAGACTTGTATAAGGCATTTTTTTTAGATTCGATCAATGCATATATGATTTCTGGACTGCTGGGAGCTATAGCGAGCCCTATTCGACCCAAATCTCCTTCAGGAAGTCCATCCTCATCCGATCTTTGTTCCCAAGTTTTACCTGCATCATGGCTGATAAATAAACCTGATCCATCACCCCCAGATCTGAAAAACCATGGGTCTCGGTGATGATCCCAAAGGGCGGCGATGAGTTTATTTGGATTGCGAGGATCCATCACTAGGTCAGCCGCACCGCTTGACTGATTTGTGAACAAAATCTTTTCCCAATTCATGCCCCCATCTATTGTTTTATATACGCCACGTTCAGGATGAAAACCCCAAGGAGAACCAATCACTGCAACATACACGATATCTGGGTTTTGTGGATGTATAATGATCCTGTGAATGTTACGGCTTTTTTCTAAGCCCATCTTAATCCAATGCCTACCTCCGTCCAGACTTTTATAAATACCGTCACCCCCATTTAATGAATTTCTGGGATTACCTTCACCCGTCCCTGCCCAAACAACCGATGGATTTGATTGTTGAATGGCGACCGCTCCAATAGAGGAGGTCGTTTGCTTGTCAAAAATAGCTTCCCAGGTAACGCCTCCTGAAGTGGATTTCCAAAGACCACCTGAAGCCGTTCCTATATAGATAATTTCTGATTGCGAATGGACCACATCAATGGAAGTAATCCTTCCTGACATACCTCCCGGCCCGATACTCCTTGGCTCAATTTTTTCGAATAAATCCATGTCTAACTTCTGAGAAGCAAGAAAAAAAGGGATCAAGAGGATACACGAAGTTAGAATCTTTTTCATGATTTTAAATTATATTTACTTTAAATTATATTTAAAATAGCTCGCTATACGCATACTATTACACAGTAGGAAAAAGAGAATTACAAGTGGAGTAGAAGTGCCAATAACCATCTAATGGTCTTTAAAAGCCTATTGACTCTTTTAAAGAGCAAAAAAGGCTCGTTCACCGAAATGAATAGCAGTAGATTTAGATCTGTTTTTTTTGTTTAGGACTAATCATTATGTGTGCCCTGTGCGTACCAGGATCCATGAGCCAAGGCTCACTTGGACTTGAAGGTTTGGTGGGCAGTCCTGTTGACTCTGGAGTTGCAAATGGAATATAAATGACATACCTGAGGTAGGTGTTTTCGATTTCTTTAGTTTGCGCGTTGATGTCTCCGCTCAAAACATATAAAGTGGCCCTTTTCGGCATTTTTAGTGTACCAGATTTAGCTTCAGATTCTCGGATATCAAAAATGGTTTTAAAATCAAGACCTTCAGCTTTTAAAGACCTGCCTCTTTCCATAAAAGGCTCTAAATCATTGTGATAAGATGATACATTGAAACCATCAGTCTCAGGATTATCAGCTAAGCAAATCATATTATTTGTTCCTTTTCTGAGTACTTCCAAAATACCGTTTTCACGGTAGCCTAATACAGTTGACTGTGCTCTAAACTCCTCTGGACTTGCCAACACAGCGGTACTGATTTGCCATTCAACGCTTGGATATTGGGCACAAGCGGAAAGCGATAAAAAAGGGATTAGGGCGATTAAAAAATTACTGAAAGATATTTTCATAGTAATATGATTTAAGCATTATCTCTATAGAAGTCTGTAAAAAGAAATCAACCTTCTACAATAACAAGATAATAATTTTTTTTGCCTTTTTGTGCCAGAATATATTTATTATTCAAGAGTAAAAAATCAAGTGGGGCATCTGGTGTATGTATCTTTTGCTTGTTTATACTGACCCCGCCACCTTGAATCAACCTTCGGGCTTCTCCTTTCGAGGCAAAAATAAGGCCTTCGGTTGCCTCAGTTAGCAGTTCGGTTACTGATGACAATGATTCATAAACGTTTCTAGAAATTTTGACTTTTGGAACGCCTTCGAGTACTTGTAGTAACCATTCTTCCTCAAGGGTTGATAAATCCTCTTGCGTCGATTTTCCAAATAAAATTTGAGAGGCTTTTTTTGCCATCTCTAGATCTGACTTCGAATGAACACGCGCTGTTATTTCTTCTGCTAAACTAGTTTGAAGAAGTCTTAAATGCTTATTTTCTTGATGCTGATGGATCAGTGTTTCTATTTCCTCTCTTGATTTCAGACTGAAAATCTTGATATAGGTTACCACATCCTCATCTGAAGAGTTAATCCAATATTGATAAAATTTATAAGGGCTTGTTTTCTTTGAGTCTAGCCAAATATTTCCGCCTTCTGATTTTCCAAATTTAGTACCATCTGCTTTGGTGATCAGGGGAGTGGTGATGGCAAAGGCCTCACCTTGACCTTTCCGTCGGATAAGCTCTGTTCCAGTCACAATATTTCCCCATTGATCAGAACCACCCAATTGAAGTTTTATATTTTTATTCTTCCACAACCAATAAAAATCATATCCTTGAACCAATTGATAGCAAAACTCTGTAAAAGACATTCCAGTGTCTAATCTACTTTTGACAGAATCTTTAGCCAACATATAATTGATTGAAATATGTTTCCCTACCTCCCTAATAAAGTCAAGAAATTCAAATTCTTTGAACCAATCCTGATTGTTGACCACTTCTGCACCATTTACGCCATCAAAGTCCAAAAATTTCTTGAGTTGGGTAGTAACTCCAAGGATATTATGTTTGATGGTTGCCTCATCGAGTAAATTTCTCTCGGTAGATTTTCCTGAGGGATCACCTACCATGCCCGTAGCGCCACCTACCAATGCAAAGGGTTTGTGACCACATCTTTGGAGATGAACTAAACTCATGATTTGAACAAGATTGCCTATGTGTAAAGAATCTGCTGTTGGATCGAAACCAATATAGGCGCTGGTCATTTCTTTCTTGAGTTGGGCTTCAACGTTGGGCATTTTATCATGTACCATACCCCTCCAGATTAATTCGGCTAAAAAATCAGTCATTTTTATTATTTAGAACGTAAAAATAAGCCCTCCTATTCAATAAAAGACAAGGGATAGAATTAATTATCATTATCAATAGTTTAATAATTAAATAAATTCTCTTTTGCGAATGGTTGTATTAATGAATCTTATCAATATTTTTGGGAGATGGCTGAATATGGCGAGATAATTAAAGATTTTAAGTCAAAGAAATATGCGCCTATTTATTTCTTGCATGGGGAAGAATCTTTTTTCATAAATAACATAGTGGCTCTTTTTGAAAATGAATTACTAGATAAGAGTCAAAAAAGTTTTAATCAATACATACTTTATGGTAAAGAAATTGATATCCCTGAAATTATAACTACTGCAAGAAAATTTCCTATGATGGGAGATCAACAGCTTATTGTAGTCAAAGAAGCTCAAGATATAAAAGATTGGAAAAAAACTCAGAGCATTGAAGCGTTGCTTCATTATTTGAAGACACCCGTGCCCTCGACTATTCTAGTTTTTGCCTACCAACACAAACTTTTAGACAAAAGGAGCAAGCTGGCCAAAGTGCTGACTAAAACATCCATGATGATGGAGTCGAAAAAAATATATGATAACCAAATTGGTCCGTGGATTCAGAGTTATCTAAAAACGAAATCGCTCAGAATGAATCAAAAAGGGATCATGATGTTGTCTGAAAACATTGGTAATAACCTTCAGAGATTGTCTAGTGAAATAGATAAAATGGCCATAAATATAACTAAGGGTCAAGAGATAGACGAGCAACACATTCAAAATTATGTAGGTATTAATAGAGATTATAATATTTTTGAACTTCAAAAGGCGCTTTCCTTTGGGGATTTTTCTAAAGCCTTTAAAATCATTGAATACTTTACTTTAAATCTGACAAAAAATCCATTTGTATTAACGATTGCTCAGTTATTTGCATACTTCAATAAACTTCTCATCATCCATCAATCATCAACAAAAGAGAATCATCATATTGCATCTATCATAGGAGTTAATCCCTATTTCGTCGGTGAATATTTAAATGCGAGTAAACGGTATAGTTTACCGGAAGTATTGAGAAATATTGCATTAGTCCACGATACAGATTTAAAATTTAAAGGGATTAAACCTTTTGCTAGTCCCAAAGGAAAGGAAGCCGCTCTGTTAAAAGAATTGATTTTTAAATTGATGCATTAGAAGTAGTTTCAATAACTTAGTTTTGCATGCATAATGATAAAGCTTATTAAGAACGTATTTACATTCTTCATAATCATCTTTGGATACCAATTGTACGGTCAAAGTTCAATTCAAGATCACGCGGAAGATCCTGCTTATCTTCAATCTATTTCATACTACGAATCGGGACGTTATCAAGCGGCTTTAAATGGATTTAATCAGTATTTAAAAACAGGAAAGACCAGCTCCTTTTTAGTAGGATCATATTTTTATTTGGCACAGATTGAACTAGAAGTCAATCAAAATATCCATCCAATGATCCAATTCATTGATCATTATAAGGTGGAGACTTTTTATATGAAGGCCTTACTTACTTTGGGTAATTATCATTTTCATTTGAAGGATTACAAAAATGCAATTCCTTATTTTTATCGGATTAGATCCAATATACTATTGGAAACCGTTTATGTTAATACAAGATTTAAATTGGCATACAGTCTCTACATGGAGCAACTCTATAATGAAGCACTTCCTTTGTTTAATGAGGTAACTTATTACCCCCAAGAAGAAAAGTATAATGCCCATTATTACGCTGGCGTTATATATTTCAATAATCAAGATTTTGACAATGCATTGGAGCAGTTGCTCTTGGCTCAAAAAGTACCTAAAATGTATAAATTTACAGCTCCCTTCATCGCTAAAATTTATTTAAATCAAAAGAAATATATAGATGTAGTTGCCTATGCTGAGAAGCATCTTAGCGAAACAAAGGGTATCAATCTAGAAGGTAAAATCATATTAAATAGAGTCGCTGCTGAGGCTTCGTTTGCTCAATTAAATTATTCGAAGGCCATTCAATATTATACCGAAGTACTCCTTTTGAATAAATCAAGGGGGGATGTAGCCTTGTTCTTTAATTTAGGATACTCCTTAGAGCAAGCCGGAAAAATGGTTGCCGCAACAGACCAATATAAAATTGCAGCTTTAGCAGAAGATGAATTGGGCCAACTTGCGGCCTTTCGACTGGGACAAATTTATATTCAATTAAACCAATTCAATACTGCGATCAATGCCTTTCAAATCGTTTTGGAAAATGAATTCAGTTCAGAATTAAAAAATCAATCTTATTTTTTGATTGCAAAATCTTGGTTTCAACTCAATAATTTTGAAGCCACCATTGATATTTTAGAAAAATATTTAAATGGACATTTCAATGATGAAAATAAGACTGAAGCGGTCCAACTTTTGGCTGATGCCTATTTATATACTTCCAATTATAAGGCTGCAATCGATCATTTACAAGCTACCCAACTTAAAACTTGGTCACTTAAAAGAACCTATCAAATGGTTACTTTAAAATACGCACAAATTTTATTCAATGATCAGCTTTATGAGGACGCAGAATATTGGCTTTCAAGGTCATTAAGGAATGCGTTGGATTCGAAAAACCAATTAAAGGCAAATTTGTTGATGGCTGAATGTCTCTCTGCACAGAATAAATATGACCTAAGCGAAAGCTATTTTGAACGGGTAATTAATGCAAAAAAGGTAAGTGTTGAGCAGAAAAGAAAGGCCTATTATGGTTTAGGATATGCTCAATACAATGGGGAGCGGTATGAATTAGCCTATCAAAATTTTTCTTTGTTTATGAACTTGAATACTTCAAAAAATCATATTTACATAAATGATGCAGTTTTAAGAGCAGCCGATTGTTTGTTTATCTTAAAACGGTTTGATGAGGCTACTATGATGTATCGAAAAAACAATTCAAAAGCTGAACAAGAATATGCTAGTTATCAAATAGCCAATATCTATTATTTGAAAAATGAGTTAGAAACAGCTCAAAAAATGTTTGAAAATTTTATTGATATTTATTCAAACTCATTTCTTGCTGATAACGCAATATTTCAGCTTGGAGAAATTCTGATTGACTTAGAGAAATTTGAGTTGGCTATTGCTAATTTCAATTATTTTATAAAGCGCTATGATAAAAGCGCATTGCTTCCCAACGTATATGAGGGAAGAGCCATTGCCTTCGCAAATAAAAATCAATGGGCTGAGGCTGCTAAAGATTATTATATTATTTTGGACAACTATCTGAGTCACCCGATTGCAAACGAAGCCATCTTAGGTCTTCAAAATATTCGTAATAAAGGTTATCAAGTTGATGATTTCGAGGAATATATGGTCAAGCTAAGAACACTTGATCCTAATAATGCTGGCTTAGAATTCATTTCGTTTGAGCAATTAAAAAATGACTATTTTAACCAAGATTATGAGCAGTTGATACAAGGGGTAACTTCTTTCAGAAGTATCTATCCAAATACGTTGCGTAACTATGATTTGTGTTATTTCATGGGAGATGCCTATTATGAGCTCGGGGAATGGGAGGCTGGAATTGCTCAGTTTGAACGGATCATTTCACAACAAGGAGTTTACCTCGGTAGGGCCCTCATCAAGTCAGCTAAGGCATATATAAATCTGAAAAAATACTATCAAGCCATAGATTTATTTATTTTGTTGAATGAAAATGCCAGTAGTGAACGCGAGCGAGATCAAGCGCGGGAAGGTTTGATGATGGCTTATTATGATATCAGTGATGATAAAAAGGCATTTCTGATAGCACAGGAAATAAGTGAAAATGTTAGTTTATCGGAGTCTAAAAGGAATTTAGGTGCGCTATATTTATTGAGGATTTCAATGAATAGGCTAGAGTATGACAAAGCTTTGTCGCTCGCAGAGTCATTAATTGAAAGTGCGGATAATCAAACAGCTGCTGAGGCAGCTTTTATTACAGCCCAAATACGATACAAACAAGATGACTATGCCACTTCAATAGAACAATGCATCGTACTATTGGGGAAATATGGTTCTTATGAGCAATGGACAGATAAAACTTATTTGTTATTGGTCAATAATTACATGGCTTCAGGAGAATTGCTTCAAGCCAAAGCTACTTTAAATTCCATATTGGATAATACGGAGAATGACGCACTTAAAATTAAAGCAGAGGATCTACTCGAAAATATAACTAAGCTAGAAAAAAGAGTACTTATGGAAGAAAACGATTCGATAGATGGTTAAAAATTTACTTAAGCTCTACGTACTTTTTTTGCCTATGCTTTCTTTTGGTCAAAGTACTCAAGAAATAGAGTCTGCTGAGTTTATTGTTGAAAAAGATAAGGATTTAAAACTTCCCAAGAGGCAAAGGTTATTTGAACGTGTTCAGCCTAGTCCAACTCCGGCATCTTTTGATTCATTAACTTTTGATTTAAAAAAGATTCCCTTTAACATCCGATCTTATGATCCAAATCTGAAAGTAGCACAGCTTGAAGATCCCGCTCAAGAAAAATATTATGACCATTTCATTAATATAGGTTATGGTTCTTATAACACTCCTGGGATATTATATGAATACAGTACTCATCGCTTAACATCCGCTAACTACGGAATGAATATTGAGCTTAAAGAACATCAAAAAGGCCCTGTTCAAGGAAATTATAGTAGTGAAAGCACTTCTGAAGTAAAGCTTTGGCATCGAGCTGATTTGAGCAAAGGAATCTTGTCATCTTCACTCGACTATGGATATAATAAATTTTATAACTATGGGATGTTTGATGAGTTGAGTGCCTTTTCTAGCGTTTCAGATACAGCAGAACATTACCTAAGAAGGCAAAATCGTTTTAATTTATTTTTTGACTATCTAATAAATACTAAAGGTGAAAATCCGATTCGCATCGTGCCAGAATGGCATTACACCGGGCAACAAGGGTTGAGTAAAACAGATAATGTATCGAGTTATTATTCAGGTGGAGAAGAAAACGACTTCATTTTAAATTTCAATCTAGAAGTATTGAAAAAGAGATCTTGGGTGTTTGATTTTGATTTATTTACGGCTTTGACCCAATTCACTAATCAACGAACTGAAAATAATCAGCGAATATGGGCTTATGGAATCCCAAAAATTGATTTAACCTTTAGTGATTGGTCTGTGTCTGTCGGATTGAAGATAGGTTTTTATGATGACGCTGCGGAAGGTGGCTCTGGATTTTTATTACCTGATCTGGCGGCATCTTACACCTTTGGAAATCATATTTCTGTGTACGGAGAAGTAAAGGGAGATGTTAAAAGGAATGATTTTAAAAGTGTAGTCAGTCTTAACAGACATGTATCTGATAGTATCTTTTTAAAGACGAGTATTGAGAAAATAGGTTTAAAACTAGGTGTATCTGGAGGGCTTTTACCACGCATAACCTATGATGTTAACCTATCGATTAAATCAATAGGCGATCAGCTATATTTTACAAATAATAAAAGTAATCCTGCTTATTTTGATGTTGTCTATGATATAGGGAATAGTTCTCGATTCGATATTGAAAGTTTTCTGAATTTTGATGCAACAAATCAGCTTTCATGGTTTGCCTTAATGAAGTACAATAACATTAAAACCAATACCATTCAAATGCCTTGGCATACTCCATCAACTTCGTTTCAAATGGGGGCTAATGTCAAACTTAAGAAGGATAGATTAATTTTTTCTCCCTACTTAATTAATTTATCTAATATAAAGGCTTTATCAGCAGATGAGGAAATCATAGTTTTACCAAATATCATAGATTTTGGTATGGATATTGACGTGACCTTAAATGAAAAATTAGGAGCATTTTTAAAAATGAGGAACCTATTTGGTAAAGAGAATCAAATTTATAATTATTATAATTCACGAGAATTTGATATTTATGGGGGAATCAGTGTGCGTTTTTAATTGTAAATATATATTTTGCATGTAGAATTAAGTCTTGGTGCTTTTTTTTGATCTGCTGCTGACAAAATTATTATGGTGACGACAAGTAATCTAGAAGAAAATAGGGGGAATGATTTTAAAGGACAATTCGACGAAGGAGAGGATTATGGTCTACCCCAATTAGATTTCTCGCCATTAGATCCACTTGAATTCAATGAGAGTGGTATCAAAACACCTTCCTCAGGGACTTCAATTGATGTTAAAACTCAAACGATCCCAGACGCCAATGAATCTACGTATTCTCCCTTGGGCGATATTAAAGAAACATCAGCTTACATTCATCAATCAGATGGAAAGCAGAAGTTAAAATTTATCTTGGTGGTCGTATTAGGCATATTATTTGCCTCCATTATTGGTATTATTTTATTAAGTATGAATGAGGACCCCAAACCAACCATCAAAGCTGAAGTTAAAAAAGAGATAAAAAAAGAAATAATATCTGAACCCGTCATTGAAGAAGTCATTGAAGAAGTCATTGAACCTGAAGTCATTGAACCTGAAATAAAGACAGATCCTTCTGATATGGAATCTGCACCAAAAGGAATTGGAGTGATCTCCGAAATAAGTCAGCCATTGAATAAATATTATTTAGTTGTGGCTAGTTTTTTAGACAATGACTTGGCCTTCGATTATGCTGAAAAATTGATTTTATCGGGGTCAAATGTTACGATTATCCCACCTTTTAGCACGAGTAAATTTACGAGGGTAGCTCTCCTCGAACATGAAACCCTTGACAAAGTGAAGATTGGACTGGATAAATACAAAGATGAGTTTGATGAGCAGTTATGGGTATTAAAATATTGATCCTAAAGTGGTCAAGACTTATGTTGTATCGAACAATATTTTACTGTTTTTCTGGTTGTACAATAAATATTGTCAATTTTTTTTAACTCAAATTTTTTTTGAATCATAGGCTAAACAAATTCTGATTTATGATCGTCTTATCCTTGTTACTTCAAATGGAAGAAATATTACCCGCTGATGAAGGATCACTGAGTTTGTTGGTTTTATTGACCAAAGGTGGCTATATGATGATTCCATTAATTATTCTTTGGATCATTGCTGTGTATATATTCATCGAAAGAATTTTAGTCCTAAAACACGCATCAAAAACTCCCGAAAATTTTCAAAATGATATCAGAGAAAAAGTCCAAGCGGGCGCTATTAATGAGGCTAAATTAGTATGTAGCAAAGTAGATACACCCGTGGCAAGAATGATTGAAAAAGGCATTTCAAGAATAGGGGCTAATATGTCAAATATAGAAGCATCTATTGAAAATATTGGAAAAATTGAACTCAATAAATTAGAGAAAAACTTATCTCTGCTCGCTACTATTGCAGGAGCCGCCCCAATGATTGGTTTTCTAGGCACGGTTACCGGAATGATTCAAGCGTTCATCTCGATTGCGCAGGAAGAGGGTGCGGTAAGTCCAAAATTATTGTCTAGCGGTATTTATGAGGCTATGATCACAACTTCTGTAGGGTTATTCGTAGGTATTATTGCTTATCTTGGTTATAACTACCTTGTCACACGGGTACAAAAGTTGGTCCATAACATGGAGTTTACGTCGATAGATTTTATTGAGTTGCTCCAAGAACCAAAAAAATGAATATTAATTCAAAATACAAAGTGGATTCGACTTTTAGTATGTCGTCTATGACAGATATTGTTTTTCTATTATTGATTTTTTTCATGCTGACTTCTTCGTTCATTACCCCATCAGGACTCCCTGTTAACCTGCCTACTTCTAAATCTTCTGCAATTGTCATGCAAAAAGTAAGCGTTACTATTACTAAAGAATTGGAATACTATGTAGATGAACAGCTTATTTCTAAGGATCAACTAGAGGGGATATTGAGAAATTCATTTAATGGGGAAGAAGGTTCGGTAGTGCTACATTGTGATAAAACGGTGCCGGTTGAAGACTTGGTGTATGTTGCATCGATTGCAACCATGCTTGAAGCTAAAGTTTCCATTGCTACGAAACCCAACTTGTGAAAAAGGCGTCAAATAGAATTGAAAAAAAAAGTGCGTTAATTACCTTAATAGTGCAAATTGTATTAGTGTGCGGACTCTTTTTTGCCGTTGCATGGAAGGAACCTAATCCTCCCATCGCTCAGTACGGTATTGAACTGGGTTTTGAAGTGTTTACGGGTACAGAAGACGAGAGTCCCAATCAAACAAATGATTCACCAACGGAGAATAGTCAGGTTATTCAAGAAGAAATAAGCAATGATGAAATTGTCCCAAATGAAGTAACTGAATCACAGGAAATTTTGGAGTCAATTGGTGAGTCACAAGGTGATATCACAGACCAAGAGGTAGAAACAGGTCAAATAATAGCATCTTCAGAAATAGATGCGTTCACAAATGATGAAATAGTAGCTATTTCAGATGAATCTCAAAAAATTATGGAAGATGTGGAATCTACTGATAAAAAAGAAGAGAAAGTTGAACCGGAAGATAATACGGCTAAAAAAGGGTTAAATACTGATGAAGAAGATCCTCAAAATGCATTTTTAGATGATTCTGAATTAGAGTGGCAAGGTAAAATGGAGCAAACTTATTCTGAGACAGGGTCAGACAATCAAATCAATGAGATCGACGAAAGAGCCTTATACAAGTCAAAAATTGGGTCTAAACAAGGAGCGAATGAAGGTCCAGAATTGCAAATCTCAGGATGGAAGTGGGGCGAGCAAAAACCTAGGCCTAAAGATACTTCTGATGAGATTGTAGGAAAAGTCATCTGTAACATAAGAGTCGATTCAGATGGATATATTTCTGCGCAATTGGACAGCTATACGACGCCACCCTCAGTAGCAATTGCCTATAAAAATTCACTTGATGGTTTACAGTTAGAAATAAAGGATGACGGCGTGACTTTGGGATCAATGGGTAAAGTTGTCTTTATCTTAAAACCGAAGTTAGATTGAAGTATCAAGAATGTCTTGACTTTCTTTATCTGCAATTGCCGAGTTATCAACGATCTGGTAGGCGCGCCTTTAAAGAAAATCTTGATAATACCGTTGCTTTATTAGATGTTTTAGATCACCCAGAGTATAAAATAAAATGTGTCCATATTGCTGGGACGAATGGAAAAGGTACGAGTGCACATGCCATTGCAGCGGTGCTCCAGGCCAGCGATTATAAGGTGGGCCTGTATACTTCTCCCCATTTAAAATCCTTTCGAGAAAGAATCAAAATTAATGGTCATCAAATTGATCAAAATTCAATTGTAGATTTTGTTAAAAAACATAAAGATATGATTAAAGTTATATCTCCGTCTTTTTTTGAAATGACTGTAGTTATGGCTTTTGATTATTTTGCTAGGCATAAGGTAGATATTGCTATTATTGAAACCGGACTAGGTGGCAGATTAGATAGTACCAATGTCATTGATCCTGAAGTAGCTTTAATAACCAATATAGGTTTAGATCATACAGATATTCTTGGAGATACCCTTGAGAAAATTGCGAAAGAAAAAGCGGGCATTATGAAAAAAAATAAACCCATAATCATTGGCTCCTTTCAAAATAGATTAATTGATTTTTTTAAAAGGCAGGCCACAGAGAAAGACGCCCAATTGATACAATTATCAGATCAATACCAGATTACGCCCAAGGCTAAGGGTCAATATCATATTTCAAAAAAAGATGAGCTGCTCCTTGAGGAAATATCTTTTGATATTAAAGCAAAATATTTTGTAAAAAATATCCCAGGGATCTTAGAAGTTCTTTTACAATTAAAGAAAAAAGGATGGAAAATAAGTCCAGATCAAATGGTAAGCGGCCTAGGTGGAATAACAACTTTAACCGGCTTGAAAGGAAGATTTCAAATACTTTCGAATCTTCCAAAGATAATTGCGGATGTCAGTCATAATTTAGAAGGAATTATCGAGCTAATAGATCAAATAAAGTTGCTTGACTATAAGCAATTACATATCATTTATGGGGCTGCCAAAGATAGGAATATAGATGAGATATTTAATCAGTTCCCAAAGGAAGCCCAGTACTATTTGACTACAGGAAATAATTCAAGATTGATGGATCTGAAGTCATTAGCTGAAATTGGAGAAAAATATTGTCTAAAGAAACATGAATTTCTTAATGTGAATTTAGCCTTAACATTTATTAAATCAATAGCTGATAAAGATGATGTGATTTTAATTACGGGAAGTACTTTTATCATTGGAGAAATTGAAGAGTTGTGACCAGACAAAAAAAAAGACGTTTTGCAGAGAATAAATTGAGGGCTAATTTGGTCGAGTCAGGAAAAGATTTCTATGATAATATCAAAGGGAAATGGCATTTAAAAGTTTTTACTGATCAGCAACCTATAGTTCTTGAGCTGGGCTGTGGAAAGGGTGAATACACATTGGGACTCGCCCAAGCTTTTCCGAAACGTAATCATATTGGGGTAGACATAAAAGGAGATCGATTATGGGTGGGTTCAGGAATAGCACTTCGAGAAGGTATTCAAAATGCTGCTTTTTTGAGAACTCAAATTCAATTTCTAGAACATTTTTTTTTGAAAGGAGAGATTGATGAAATATGGATTACTTTTCCAGATCCAAGACCCAAGGAAAAAGATGAAAAAAGAAGATTAACGGCGCCTAGGTTCTTGGCTATTTATGAAAATCTATTAAAATCAGACGGTTGGTTAAGGTTCAAAACAGATAATACTGAACTTTTCAATTATACACTAGAATTGATAAATCAAAATAGAATGAATATAAAAAACCTAGCCTTTACTCATGACTTATATGATTCTGAATATGTGTTTGAACATTATGGAATAAAAACAAAATATGAGCGTAAATTTGCTGCATTAGGTGAAAAAATAAAATACCTTAAATTCCAATTTCAATAAACTAAAGATGAAAAATATAATTATCCTTATTTTTTTGGTCAGCTTGCATCTTTTCACATCTTGTTCAGATAACAATAATATGAATAGCTATTATAATAATCCATGCTTCACCGAGCTTCCTTATACTGATCAAATGGCAATTGATGTTGCGATTATAGATCAATATTTGAGCCAGGAGGGTATTATTGCAGAAATAGATGAATCAGGCCTTCGATATGTTATTATTGAAGAGGGAGAGGGATCAAGACCTGTTGCCGGTAGCACGATTAGTGTTAAATATAGGGGAACTTTATTGAGTGACAATAGTTTGTTTGATGAGAATACTGAGGGAATTGAATTGCGGCTATCTTTAGTTATTGCTGGATGGCAAATAGGTATTCCTCTTATTAGGGAGGGAGGGAAAATAATGCTGTATATCCCTTCTCTATTGGGTTATGGATGCGGAGGTAGTGGTTCAAGTATCCCTAGCAATGCCAATCTTATCTTTGAAGTAGAGATAATAGAAATTATTTAATAATTAATATTTTATTTTAAGATAAATTGAAATTATCGGGACCTTTTAAGTTATTATCCAAATACTCGTTTGATTTTCAAATAGACGACAATCTACCTTTTTCAAAATATCAGATTTTATGATTTGAGATTTTTATTTTTGGTCTTCTATGTACTCCAAAATATCCATAATTTCTCCGTAATCTTTAAATCCAGGTTTCTCTTCTCCCGTAGCCATTATTTCAATGGCCGGCCATGAATCGATTTGGTTTAGATCCAAATTAAATCCATTAATGATTTGTTCGCTTCGAGTGTAATGGAGTAGCGGTTCGATCAGTGTCTTTTTTTTGCTTTTTTGAAATCCACAAACAACAATTTTATGAGCCATTTGTCCTTCTTTAATCTTATTTAGAAGGGTTTGCTCGTTTTCGATAGTATCCAGATTGATTTTTAAATATATTTTCTTCCCTGTTTTGGATAAGGGAACCAATAAATCAGGATTGCTTGTTTCTATGATTTCTAGATCAACGAGGGGAAGGTAGGTTTGAATAAGTTCAAGCTCCATATCCTCAAATTCTCCTGCAATTTGAGGACCTTGTATCCATTGTGTAATGGCTTTTACTGCTTCAATACTCACACTATCCTTATGATTTGAATTTAGGTTGAAACCGATTACATCTACCATCATTCCTGAACAATAACGTGCATCACTTAGGTTATTGACCCCTCTTATTTTTACAAATTTTTTTGACTTCATTTAATTGCAATTTATTTATAAAATAGTTTTTTTAAACTTTTTTTTAAGAAACGGGAAGGCTCTATAGAATTGTTTTTTCCTGTAAGGGTAAAAAAATGGAATTGTTAATATTTACCTAAGAGGAGAGAATATTGCTTTCTCTTACATTTATTTATTCTTCACTTCAACTCAAAAACGAAAAATATAGGGGAGTAGTTCACTAATTAATACTTTGTATTTAAAAATTAAAAGTCTCAAAATAATTAATTATACTAATAGCAACTTATTTTTGCATATAATTTTAAACAGCGTAAACCGAGGCTGTGAACCCGGCAAAAAGTAAATGAGCAAAAAAGTTAGAGTTTTAGTCGCCATGAGTGGCGGCATAGATAGTTCGATTGCAGCGATAATGTTGTACGAACAGGGATATGAGGTTATTGGGATGACCATGAAGACGTGGGATTACAGCACCTCCGGAGGGAGTAAAAAAGAAACCGGTTGTTGTAGTCTTGATTCTATTAATGATGCTAGGAATATCGCCGTCAACTTGGGATTTCCTCATTATATTATTGACATAAGAGAAGAGTTTGGAGATTATGTCATAGATCATTTTACGAGTGAATACTTAGAGGGGAGAACACCTAACCCTTGTGTACTCTGTAATACCCATATAAAATGGGACAGTTTGCTCAGGAGAGCGGATCAACTTGATTGTGAATTTATAGCTACGGGTCATTATGCTAAAATTAGATTAGAAAACGAACGATATATAGTATCAAGAGGTAAAGATTTACAAAAGGATCAATCTTATGCGCTCTGGGGAATCTCTCAAGAAAGTTTAAGTCGTACTATTTTTCCATTAGGTGATCTTCACAAAACAGATATTAAAGCACTGGCACTACAAAAAGGCTTGTTTGAATTGGCATCTAAATCTGAATCATATGAAATCTGTTTTGTTCCCGATAATGATTATCGAGGTTTTTTACGCAGAAAAGTAGTAGGTCTAGAAGAAAGAGTGGCAGGAGGAACATTCGTCTTGGAAACAGGAGAAGTGGTAGGAAGCCATGAAGGCTATCCTTTTTATACCGTAGGTCAGAGGAAAGGTCTAGGAATTGCCTTAGGATATCCTGTATACGTTACAGAAATTCAAAAAGAGACGAATCGCGTGGTTTTGGGAACTTTTGACGAACTCTCTAGAGATGGGATGTATGTTAAAAATCTAAACCTTCAGAAATATCTTGAAATCCCTTTTGGGAAATTAGACACTATTACAAAAGTGCGATATAATGATTTGGGAAATCCTGCTATCATTGAGCAAATTGGGGATACTATGAAAGTATATTTTGGCAAAGGTGTCAATTCCATCGCACCTGGGCAAGCCGCCGTATTTTACGAAGGTGATGACATGATTGGTGGCGGTTGGATCACTAAAAGTTTTAAGCAATTGAGCATGTTAAATGAAACGAATGCTAATGTTTAGAATTAATCCTTTTTGATATCAAAAAGCTAATTTAGTATTTGAATATTAATAGTATAGCATAAAATTGATACTACTTTTTACAAAAGGGGTAATGAAATATATAGAGAGATTTAATAATTATTAAATTAGACCTATAAGCTAGAAAGAAAAATGAAAAATCTAAAGGTCATCTCTTTGTTGTCACTCTTTTCGATTGGCTTTTATTCAACCAACGCCCAAATCCATCGATATATGGTTTTTCTCTCTGATAAAGCTCATTCAGCCTACACTTTAGATGAACCAGAAGCATTTTTGAGCATGCGCGCAATTGCTAGAAAAATTAGACATAACGTAGAGATTGATCTGCTAGACCTACCTGTTAGTACTACTTATATTCAAGATTTAACTTCTTTAGAGGTGGATGTGTTCTTTACCTCCAAATGGATGAATGCCTTACTCATTCAAACAGATTCAAGTAATTTGCGAGAGGTCGAAGGGAGGTCTTATGTTGATAGTGTAGTTTTTATAGCACCTGGGGCTAGGTTAACCCAAGAAATTATAGGTTTCGAATGGCCGGAGACCTTCGAAGAGCCAAACAACCCACTTGCATCTTCTGAGCTACAGCTGGCAATGATGAATGTTCATCAAATGCATGAGGACGGATATCGAGGTGAGGGCGTGCTTATTGCCCTTTTAGATGCAGGCTTTAAAGGAGCCAATTTGTTTGAGCCTCTTGAAAACATATTCAATGAACATCGCTTGATTGCTGCAAAAGATTTTGTAACGAATGGAGGAAATCCATTCTTATACAGTGGGCATGGCACCTCGGCGTGGTCAACCATAGCAAGTGATTATAAAGACTTTATAGGCACAGCCCCAAAAGCAGAATTCATTTTGTGTGTAACTGAAGACGTTGCTTCTGAATACAGAATCGAAGAGTACAATTGGCTCATAGCTGCTGAATATGCGGATAGTCTCGGGGCTGACATCATTTCGAGTTCATTGGGTTACAGTAGCTTTTCCGATGTGTCGATGGACTACACTTATGAGGATATGGATGGACAAACAGCCATCATCACTAGGGCATCAAATTTGGCTATAAAAAAAGGCCTCTTAGTCATCACGAGTGCAGGCAATGAAGGCAATGATTCATGGAGATATATTACGGCTCCAGCAGACGGTCCAGATAATATCACGGTAGGAAGTGTGAAAAGTGATTACAGCATTTCAGCATTTAGCTCTCAAGGGCCTACGATGGATAATCGAATCAAACCTGATCTAGTTGCACTTGGACAAGGCACTACATTATTGACCTCAAACGGGAGTATTTCGCAAGCCAATGGCACGAGCTTTTCAGCGCCATTAGTGGCTGGTTTTTCAGCTGGAATTTGGCAGGCACATCCTGAATTCAACAATTTAGAGGTTGTTGATCACCTACGTAATTTAGGTACTCGTTTTGAAGATCCTGATAATTATTTTGGTTTCGGTATCCCCATTTATTTGGCTGTTGAAGATAGTTTGACTGAGACAGATACCACGATGTTGGCTCTTTCAGAATTTGCTTCAGAGGGCATTACTATTTACCCAAATCCAATTTATGGAAACACTATTTCTATTAAAATAGATTCAAAAATTGATATTTACCCTCTTGAAATCAAATTATTGAGCTTAAAAGGAAATAATGTGAGTGAACTGAACGTTTTAACAGCACAATCAGGAGGATTGATCTCAATGGATATTTCGATGATTCGTGCGGGTGTTTATATTTTAATATTGTCATCTGATAATATTTCTAGAAAGATAAAACTGATCAAGTATTAATTATGTCTAAAATTCTCATTGCGCCCTCTATTTTAGCTGCTGACTTTGGTAACCTAGCTGCTGCGACGCACATGATCAATGAAAGTCAAGCTGACTATATTCATATTGATATAATGGATGGTAATTTTGTACCTAATATATCATTTGGATTTCCAGTAACTCAGGCGATTTATAAGCATGCCAAAAAGCCGTTAGACTTTCATTTAATGATTAATAACCCCGATAATTATTTGGAAGACTGTGTAAATAGCGGGGCAAAAATAATTACGGTTCATGCAGAGGTCTGTAACCACCTCAACCGAACTCTCCATAAGATCAAAGAATTAGGCGCACTTGCCGGTGTCGCTTTGAATCCTCATACTTCGGTAGATGTATTAAAAAATGTCATCAATGATTTGGATCTGGTCCTCATTATGTCAGTAAATCCGGGCTTTGGAGGTCAGAAATTTATTGAAAACACTTATGCCAAGGTTAAAGAAATAAAATACTTAGCAGACTCGGCGGGAAAAAATATACTCATTGAAATAGATGGTGGGGTGAACGGTGAAAATGCTTCGCTGCTCGTAAAGGTGGGTGCAAATATGCTGGTGGCAGGAAGTTATGTTTTTAACTCCATGAACCCTTCTCAAACCATACAGTCTTTAAAGAACCCTTGATCTTTTGAGTTCTTTTAAGTTACTCTTCTTTTTTTGTGCTGTATTGATGGGCCATAGTATAGCCGCCCAATGGATCATTAACGGTCGTATTACCTCTCAAGAGGGTAAGCCCATTACACAAGCAGAGATATTTTTTCCAGATTTTAATAAAATAATACTTAGCGATGATTTAGGGATCTTCCATTTCAATATTAATGAAAGTATTGACCGCATAAAAATTATCATTACGCATATTGCCTATCAGCGTAATGACTTCTTGATAGTTAAGAAGAATAGCCCTCAAGACATTAAATTTGTTTTGGTCAGTAGGGAGATTTTGTTGGAAAAAATAGAGATTTCCGAAACAGTCGACAGGTATCAAGAGATGGATCAGAATCAAATCAAGTTAAATGCCAAATCAGTTATTACCATGCCTTCTGCTTTTGGAGATTTTAGTAAAGTATTGTCAACATTACCGGGTGTATCTTCCAATAATGAACTTTCATCGACTTATTCGGTACGTGGAGGAAATTTCCAGGAAAATTTAGTTTATGTTAATGGGATTCAAGTTTATAGACCTTTTTTAGCCAATACGGGCAGACAAGAAGGATTGAGCTTTATCAATCCCGATTTTGTACGGGATGTCTCATTTTATGCAGGGGGGTGGCAGCCAAAATATGGGGATAAGTTGTCCAGTAGCTTAAACATAGAATACGAAGAACCGGATTGTTTTGAAGGCAGTGGCTCGATAGGGCTTTTGGGAGGGAAGATCTATTTGGGGGGAAATTCTGATAATCAGCGTTCAAAATTCTCCATTGGTGTAAGGCATAAAGATGCCAGATATTTATTAAATACTTTAGAAGTGTCTGGTCAATATTTTCCAAAATATACAGATGTGCAAGGATTTTTAACTTTCGACTTAACTAAAAAGTCAAGTTCCTTGATTAATAAAACTAAGTTAAACTGGCTCTTATCTTATGGCCAAAATCGATATCAAACAATTCCAATATCTCAAAGTACAGTTTTTGGTTCGGTGACTCAAAATTTTAGACTTCAAACTGATTTTATGGGAAATGAGTCTTTAGATTATGACACGTATCAAACAGGCTTTAATTTGTCACATAGGATAAATGATCGATTGAAGACTTCCCTTATTGCATCGACAGTTTCGACGCAAGAAAAAGAAAATTTTGAAGTTGAAGGGGCGTATCGTTTATGTGATGTAGATCAAAAAAGTCAGGTTAATTTTAGTGATAAATGTATAGTTACCAGAGCCATTGGAACCCATTTTGATTATGGAAGAAATGCATTAAATGTACATATTTCTAGTATTGAAAACAGAAATGAATGGCTTGTTAATTCTAATAATTTGTTTGAATTTGGCTTTGGGATGAGCCATCAAAACATTGCTGATGATATTCATGAATATGGCTTCATTGATTCTGCTGATTATGTAACAACGACTACGTACATTCAAAATAAGTTTAGTATGTTCAGTAATAATTATTTTGGTTATTTCCAATATTCTTTTTTTGATCAAGATTCCTCGCACATATTCAACATTGGCTCCAGATTTAATTATATGAATTGGACCGATCAATTGTTACTAAGTCCCCGAGTACAATATCAATATCGACCGAGTTGGTCTGTACCCACTCGAATCAATTTTTCTATGGGCTTTTATCATCAGCACCCACAGTACAGAGAATTCAGAAATCGTGAAGGTATGATAAATAAAGATGTGACCGCTCAAAAATCTTTACAGATTATTACTGGAATAGATCGATTCTTAACCTTATGGGGGAGACCTTTTATATTTACCACACAAGCCTATTATAAATATTTATGGAATTTGAACCCTTATGAGATTGATAATGTAAGAATACGATACTACGCAGATAACATCGCCAAAGGTTATGCCTCGGGCCTTGATATTAGGATCAATGGCGAATTTATAGCCGATACTCAATCTTGGTTTAGTTTAGGCTTGTTAAAAACAATGGAAGACATCGAAAATGATGAAAATGGTTATCAAAGGCGTCCATCTGATCAAAGAATAACGATGGGTGCATTTTTTGAAGATCATTTACCCAATGATCCTTCATTAAGAATTTATTTAAATTTAAATTTTGGGTCCGGTTATCCCTTTGGCCCTCCCAATAACAGTGTCTATCGAAATACTTTTTCTGGAGATGAATATTATCGCATAGATATGGGGTTGACGAAGATCCTTCCCATGAGCAATTCTTTCTTTGTTAAAAATATGATTTTTCGATTAGAAGTATTAAATGTACTTGAAGCTGATAATACAATTAGTTATCAATGGATTGAAGATGTAAATGGTAATAATTTGGCAATACCTAACTCATTATCAGCAAGATATTTTAACTTGAAAATAATGTGTAATCTCTAACTAAATTTATAGATTTTCGTGGATAAAAAATAAAAACGTAAAAGATCTATTCATACATGTTCTTTAAAAAATTAAATTGTATATTTATTTAAAACTTAGATAGATTAACCATTAGGTTATTCCAGAGCATATTGGTTTTATCTCTATTTAATTCTTGTTGTGAACCAGAAGCTTTTACAGAAGAAGGTTATCATTATAAAACTTTTGAAAAGAATGTTTTTGATCAGCTTACCGGTGCAGGTATTGATACCTTGACAGTGACTAAAACTTTGATAGGTCTTGACCCATATTATTATTATCCTATCAAATCGAACCCAAGCGCAAAGAGTCAAGAGCATGGTAATATTTTTCAAAAAAATACCAAATAAGCATTTTTAGGAGAGGATATCATCGCCTTTTATAACTTAGGAATTGGAATATTCTGCCTTGGACAAGGCATGAACGCCTTGATTCCCGTAGGTCTCGACTTCCCTATTGGTAAATCGGATATTAGAGTAGGCGAGGAGTATAACTATATTTTACTCCCGCGTCGGCCTATGGAGACTTAGATTCAGGTAATTTTCAGGCTATTATTTCAAAAAATTCGATGCTTAATATTCAAATTAAATTAGTAGCATTGGCTACTTTATTTGATGTACCCGCTACTCGATCACTCAAAATTAATGAGTATATTAATGATACCGCTTTAGATGACACCTCGGTTTAGAGTGGTAATGATGGATTTATTTATGGATCATCTTCATCAAGAATCGTCATGAATATACTGGACTCTAGCTATTTAGGATTACCTGTTGAGGGCAATACAGTGTCTTTATCCTATGTTCTTTATGATCTGTATGATTCATCTGTAGTCATTGATCGGAGAACGATTGTAAATCCATTTTTATTTACTTTAGGCGTAGATGAGATTATACTTGGATTGGATGAGGCGGTTAGTAATATGCATCTTAATGAGCCAACATTGATTTTGCTAACCTCAGATATTGCCTATCAAGAAAGTGCAGCAGTTATTCCGAATTATGAGGAATTGAGACAAGCATTGGTAGCGGCAAAAATAATCTTCGCCTACGCTGCAGAGATTGAACCTTTTCAAATTTGGAGATTTGAAGCGTCAATAGAAAAAATAGATTAAAAAAAGCGTAATTTTGTAATTAACAATTATTAAGTCCTTATGAAGTGCCGCTGAACAAAGCCTTATACTCGTTTTTTATCTTGCTTTTTATTTTTAATCTACCTTCAAGTTTAGGTCAGAGTATCTATAAAAAGTATGGTATTTACAGAAATCCAGCACTTGTAATTTCCAATAAAATTTCTTGGACACTGAGTATGGGTTCTGGGAAAACACATTTCAATCACAGCTTAAAAAATTTCTATTTATATCAGTCTTCAGAAGTCCAACTCATCCGATCTAAAAATGCAGAAAGTTTTTCCGGCGATCTCATCAATGGCCAAACCAGTTGGCTAAATAATCCAACGGATACAGAAGATGTTAATGTAGGTGATCTCCTTGGTGTAGGATATGACCGATTGGATTCATCTGTTTACAATGGGCAATTCAGTGCACAAACTGTTTTTTTGGACGGTGATACTGCTGATTTTCAATTTCAGAGTCAGTGGTCTAGCATTCCTATTAATTTTTCTGCCCATTATGAGATTTTAAAATTTAGAGTAGGAGTAGGCATACATTATGAAAAACTAAGAACAAATGTATTAAGTCCAACCAGCAATAATTACGGCATTTTAGATTACGTTCCAGGCTTTAAAACCACAAAGTTGTATAAATATTATGGTACTTTGGGTTATAAGTTTTATCAAGAATGGAATTCTGCCATGGTCGGAGAAATTCAAGTAGGAAACATAAAATCAAGTGGCGAATTTAATAATGATTTAATGAATAGTAGTTTAATGGTAAATCTAGGGTTAAATTATGAATATCATTTTTCGGAATACTTAAGGTTCGTACTGAAGCCCTCTTTTGAGATTAAGAGCTATAAAATAAAGATTTTAGATGCTTTGGGGACGCTTATAGATGAAGTATCACACAAGTATAATGCTTTCTATATACAAGTAGGTATAAGTATAAATATACCTGAATTAAGAAGATCTCCGCTAGCGGCAGATCATGTTCAATTGAAACATGTCATTATGGATCCTAAGAAGGAAAGATTGGAAGAGGTAAGAGGTCAGGTGTTTTGGAAAGAACAAAATCCAAAAATAGGCCAAAATCACAGACAACTCATCCGCAATAAAGCGACAAATAAGAAAAAATCTCATCCTTATTAATGTTATTTTTGAATTAAAAAATGATTAAATTAGCACTTGATTTTTTACTAAACTCAGATACTTTTCATGACAAAGGGAGATGTTGAAAATATTGCCGAATCAGGCAACATATTACCTATAAATATTGAGGATGAAATGAGGGGCGCTTACATCGATTATTCGATGAGTGTGATCGTTTCGAGGGCTTTACCTGATGTGAGGGATGGATTAAAGCCTGTTCATCGGAGAATTCTATTTGGGATGGATGAATTAGGTGTCAATTACAATCGGCCCTATAAAAAATGTGCCAGGATTGTAGGAGATGTCTTAGGTAAGTATCATCCACACGGTGATACAGCTGTTTATGATTCCATGGTGCGTATGGCTCAATCTTGGTCCCTTAGGTATCCGCTTGTAGACGGACAAGGGAATTTCGGGTCTGTAGATGGCGATTCTCCAGCGGCCATGAGATATACAGAAGCGAGACTCAAACGTATTTCTGAAGATCTTCTTGGAGACATACAAAAAAATACTGTAGATTTTGTTCCGAATTATGATGATTCTACGACAGAACCTTCCGTATTGCCTGCACGACTGCCCAATTTGCTTTTAAATGGAGCTTCGGGTATCGCAGTAGGTATGGCTACAAATATGGCCCCTCATAATTTAACAGAGGTGGCCAACGGAATCGTCGCCTATATTGATAATAATGAGATTACTATTCCTGAGCTCATGGAATTCATTACGGCACCTGATTTTCCAACGGGCGCTATCGTATATGGTTATCAAGGAGTCCGTTCAGCTTTTGAAACAGGGAGGGGTCGTATTATGATGCGCGCCAAAGCAGACATTGAGGTAATGAAAAGTGGAAAGGAACAAATTGTTGTGACGGAAATTCCTTTTCAAGTCAATAAGGCTTCTATGATTGAGAAAACTGCTCAATTAATCAATGAAAAAAAAATAGAGGGGATATCAGATTTGAGAGACGAATCAGATCGAGATGGAATGCGTATCGTTTATGAGTTAAAAAGAGATGCAATTCCCAATATTGTATTAAATACACTTTTTAAACATACCCAGTTGCAATCGGCATTCAGCGTGAACAATGTGGCCCTAGTTAAAGGGAGACCTAAGATGCTGAATTTGAAAGATTTAATTGTTTACTATGTTGATCACAGACATGAGGTAGTGATTCGTAGGACAAAATATGAATTAGAAGAGGCAGAAAAGCGTGCGCACATTCTAGAAGGATATTTAATTGCTTTAGACAACTTGGATGAAGTAATTGCTTTGATTAGAAACAGTCGCGACCCCGAAATAGCAAAAAATAATCTTATAGAAAAGTTTTCCTTGTCAGAAATTCAAGCAAAAGCCATCTTAGAAATGAGATTGCAGAGACTCACAGGTCTTGAAAGAGATAAAATCATCAAAGAATATGAGGAAATTAAAAGATTAATCGGAAAACTTCAGGAAATACTTGATAACGTTGATCTTAGAATGAAAATCATCAAGGACGAACTTCTTGAAGTTAAGGATAGATATGGCGATGAAAGAAATTCGACTATAGAACATGCTGCTGATGATTTCACAGCAGAAGACATGATTCCGGATGATGAAATGGTTTTGACCATTTCTCATCAAGGTTATATTAAAAGAACGGCCCTAGTAGAATATCGAACACAAGGAAGAGGAGGAGTGGGGTCTCGTGCAGTAAAAAGTAAAGATGATGATTTCACAGAGCATTTGTTTGTTGCTACCGCTCATAATTATCTACTTATTTTTACTCAACTGGGCAAAGTTTTTTGGAAGAAAGTATGGGAAATTCCAGAGGGAGGAAAAACATCGAAAGGGCGTGCGATACAAAACCTCATTAATATCGAACCTGAGGATGCGGTTAGGACTGTTATCAATGTGAAGACTCTTTCCGATCCCGATTATATTAATAATAATTATCTCATAATGTGTACTTCTAGAGGTACTGTCAAGAAAACAACCTTGGAAGCTTACAGTCGTCCTAGACAAAATGGGATCAATGCCATTACCATTCATGAAGGCGATAAGCTACTAGATGTACGACTAACAGATGGAGACAATGATGTTGTGATCGCAAAGAATTCGGGTACTGCTATTCATTTTCACGAATCAGATGTTCGTTCTATGGGTAGAACTGCGGCTGGTGTGAGGGGTATTCATCTAAAAGAGGACCAGTTCGTTGTGGGTATGGTATGTATCAAAAAAGATACGGTATCTAACTTACTCGTTGTATCCGAGAAAGGCTACGGAAAAAGATCTGATTTAGGTGACTATAGAGTCACAAAACGTGGGGGAAAAGGAGTGAAAACCATTAATGTAACTGAAAAAACAGGTGCATTGGTAGCAATCAAAGATGTGGTAGATGGTGATGAACTCATGATCATTAACAAATCAGGTATTGCTATTAGATTGCCAGTGGATCAGCTGCGTGTTATGGGTAGGGCTACACAAGGCGTAAAATTAATTAGACTCAATGAAGACGATGAAATCTCTGCAGTAGAGAAAATAGAATTTGTTGCTTCAGATGAAATCACAGAGCATGATGAATCGGATGAAGGCGCTAAAGATAATTCAAATCCAACCAATGAAAATGTATAATTTGAAATGATAATAGAAAAATAGAGTAAAATGAAAATAGTATTAAACTTATTAGTTTTTGCTTTAATAAGCGCAACTAATATTTATGCGCAAAAAGAAATTAAGCCTAAGCTGACTAAAATAGAATCCTTATTTAAAAAAGGTGAACTTATAGAAGCTAAAGAAATTTCAGATGTATCTATCAGCTACGAAAAAACCATGAATAATCCTAAAACTTGGTATTTGAGAGGGTTAATATATATGGCTTTAGATACCTCTGTCAGTATGGTGGGAGTAACTAGTGATGCCTTACAAACTTCCATATCTAGCTTTAATAAAAGTGATGCGCTTAGTGAAGGTGAGGATAAAGATCCCTTCATTACAAATGATATAGGAATGCCAATTACAAAAACTCAGCAAATTGAGTCCTATTGGGGCTTTTACTACAACAAAGGAGCTACCGCATTCGGAGAAAAAGATTTTATTGAGGCAATCACTTCATTTAACAATGCTGCTTTGATAAAACCTAACGATACTAATTCAGTCATTAATGCAGGTTATGCTGCTGTTCAGGCCAAAATGTATGATCAGGCCAAAATTAGTTTTTACAAAGCGATAGAACTAGGGTCCACAGGGAAAGATTTAAGATTAATCTTGATTTATGTAGCATCAACGGGACAAAATCTACTTGAAGAGTCTCTAGATATTATTCGTGATGCTCGCGTTCTTTACCCCAGTGATAATGAACTGGCAAGACAAGAAATCAATGTTCTTATACAATTAGATAGGAGCGAAGAAGCAACTATTAATCTTATCAAAGCTATAGAAGGTGAACCTGATGATCCTAATTTGCATTTTACCTTGGGTATCTTGCATGAGGAAATTGGTATAAAATTAGACAGCGAAGCTGAAAAATCTGAAAGAATAGAATTAGCTCGCAAGGCTTACACGGCGGCAATTAATGCAGATCCAAATTATTACAATGGGCATTATAATTTAGGAGTGTTGGCCATGACAGATGTTAATATTTATATTAAGGAGCAAAATGCACTAGGTTATTCAAAAGTTGATTTAAAAAAGGCTGAGGAATTAGAGCCCATAATTCAAGAAAAATTATCTTTAGCTTTACCGCTTTGGGAAAAAACAGTCTCGCTCAAAGATGATGAAATACCTGCCTTAGAAACTTTATCCTATCTATATACAATGAAAAAGATGTATGATAAAGCTGAAAGTATTCAAGAAAAAATAGATGCCTTGAAGTAAGGTGGAAGCAAATTAATTAGATCATTATAACATGACAAAAAAGACCGAAGGTTACCTCGGTCTTTTTTATTTTAGTTCCAGCAACATAGTCTCGATAGTTAATCCAGGACCAAAAGCCATAGACAAAACCGAACCTTTTACCTGATTGTGGTCATCTAATAATTTTTTCAAAACAAACAATATCGTAGCAGAAGACATATTTCCATAGTTTTTAAGAATATAATAAGCGTGTTCATTACGCTCTTTTGACAGATTTAAGTTATTCTCTATGGCTCTAAGAATACTCTTACCTCCAGGATGTAAAGCATAATGACTTATTTCAGAAAAATTAAAAGGGACTTCGTTGAGCAATTTTGATACGGCAATTTGTGAATTTTCCTCAATCAATTTAGCTACTTCAGGAGTCAACACCATGTCAAAAGCATTTTGACCAATTTTCCATGACATTTCACTTTTCCCTTTGAAGAGGATATCACAATGAAATTGATCTATTAAAAAAGTATTGGGTGTTTCGTTATTTGTAACCAAACAACTCGAGGAACCATCTGAAAAAAGTGCTTGCGATAAGTTTAAGAATTCATCATTCTTACGTTGAAAATGGAGTGTACATAATTCCACAGAAACAATGAGTACTTGAGCTCTTGTCGATGCTTTGCATATAGATTGGGCCAGTTTTAAAGCGTTAAAAATACCATAACAACCCATAAAATTGATGGCTGTTCTATGGATATCGGTCTTCAATTTTAATTTTTCAACAATTTCCAAGTCAATACCAGGCGCATACATGCCGGTGCAGCTTACGGTAATAAGATGCGTTAAGTGATTGAGATTCTTTCCTTTCATACATTCCAATATTGACTGAATAGCCAATACAGGAGCTTCTATTTCATACAACTTCATACGATCATAAAGATTAGGTTCTCTACCATTCATGATTAAGCCTGAAGATTCTGTTGTTTGATGAAAGTCATGTAGAATAGAATATCTGTAATCAATGCCCGAAGCTCTATAAATTACATCTAATTGATGGGATTGCTTTTCGTTGAACTCAATATGCTGCTTCATATAACTAGCAATTTTACTTTGAGAGATCTTCGAATTAGGAACCGCAGTTCCAATTGCATTAATGTAAGCAGGCATAGAATTAAATTGAGTTATGTTATATTTTGAACCTAAAAATTGAATTATTTGATGCGTTTATCTGTAATATGCACAAGTTTGATATAGCTTGATACCCAAAATGTCCTTAATATCTCATTCAACATTAAAACATTTAAGAATTCCTTTTAGTTTTAATTTATTGCCTATTTTTTTATTTGGGTTAGTCATAACGCCCCAGTCTGTCAATTGGATAGACGCCCTTGTGTTATTTTTATGTTTGCATTTTTTCATTTATCCTGCAAGTAATGGATTTAATTCCTATTTTGACAAAGACAAGGAAAGTATTGCAGGAATTAAATATCCGCCTAAAGTAGCGATAGAGCTCTACTATTTTTCAATTACTTTAGATGGTATAGGTGTTTTATTGGCCTTCTGTATAGATCTTCCGACAGCCATTTCTATACTCATATATGGTTTTATTAGTAAAGCCTACAGTCATCCTTCCATTAGATTAAAAAAGAGGCCTATAGTCAGCTGGATCATAGTATCTGTTTTTCAGGGATATTTCGTATTTTCAGTTACTTATTGGGCCATACACGATATACCTATATCGATACTTGCTAAATCTATGATTCAAATTCCTGCATTACTAACCACTATGATGCTTATGAGTGCTTATCCCATTACACAAATATATCAACATAAGGAAGATAGAGAAAGAGGTGATTTTACTCTAAGTTTAAGTTTAGGTATCCTAGGTACGTTTCACTTTACAGCCTTTGCATTTGTCATGACAACGCTATGTTATGCTGGATATTTTTATTATTATCAAGATTTACAGACCTTGTTACTTTACCTTACCTTGATGATCCCTATCTTCATATATTATGTTTCTTGGTATAAAAAGGTAAGAGAAAACATAGATTTGGCCGATTTTGAACACACCATGAAGTTGAATCGACTTTCGGCACTCTGCCTGAATGTCTTTTTTCTTCTCTTGATTATTTTCAATGCTTGAAATTTATTTAATAAAAATCCCCTTCTATTAGCTCTAAAGTAGCTTTTTAAATACAAAAAACAAATAAAGTAAGTAGAATTCCACAATTACTTGATATCCGAGTTTGATACCCCTTGTTTGATATATGTAACTCTTGATGAACTACACCCATCCTCTCTTGCGATCTCCCACTGCCGAAGCTTTCCCTCAACTAGCAATGCCCTTAACGAAATCATCTTTTCTTTTTATCATAGTCTTAGACTGGAGCGTGATGATATATCCAAACCTTGCAGTCATGCCCAAGTGAATGGTCTAACAATATAGTAAGGGAAGAGAGAATAGATGTGGACATAATTTGTCCAAAAGTCTGGAGTTGTTTTTGGGTGGGGTGAGTTAGCCATAAGGTGAGGGGGGAAGACTATGGCGATTAGATAAAGAGGTAGAAAGATTTTCAATCGCTATATTGAGTGGATTGAGTAGCATCTTTTTAAAATGAAAAGTATTATCTGCTGTCAAGGTATCGTAAAGGCTATTTATTGGTGATGACTTCCATGAATAGTCAAATCCCATTCCAAATCACCATCAAAGACCCACCCCTTCAGCGATTCCAAATCCGCACTTCGGTCCGACACACCACACACCACATAACCCCACTATCTCTACAATACAAATTATAAAATAAAAACGAGGCTTGCGAATTAGGCATAATGATAACGCTATTTAAATAATAGTAATGCGGATACCTATAATAGATCAGAAGTAATTCCTTGGTTATCTATTGTTGGTATAGCCTTTTGGATTTGGTTTGGTCGCTATTGAGAGAATCGTTCCTCTAGTACAAAGCGAGACTAGAGAAAGGACCTTGAGCATGGCTGCAAGGCTTATTGGGGAAAAGTTGTTTATAATAAATCTCTTAAATCTCAATTAATTGATTGCGGAAAGCTAATCTTTACACCATATATGAACAGATTCGATACAATTGATTTCAATCATAATGACTCAAAGCTTTTCAGTCACTATTCAAAGTTCTTTGATGAATTCGTTGTTGAAGAATTTAGGAGGAAGCACAAGGCTGATACTTCATTTAAGGGACACAAGGCATTGATGCTCCAAATTGAAGCATATGTTTCGGAGAATATTAAGATTGAATCAAAGGAAGATTATGCAAATCTGGTCGATACTCTCAAGCTCCTTGCTGAGAATGATGTTTAATTTATTCTCCACTAATTATTTTTTGACTTTGTCCAAAGTTGAATTTCTCTCACTATTATTGCTAAGGTAGACAAACCAAGCCACCTCAATAGTTTAGATTTCCCTATGAGGTGAAATCAAAATTTATTTCAAAAGGAGAAAAATCAATTGGCCTAAAAAGATAAAAGAAGGCAGTTATAAAGAGATGGAGTATTATTCTTTCTTTCAAGAGGCTAAAATAAGGAATTTATTATTCCCTATCTAAGCCTTAGCGCTTTAGCCACTTTTGGAAAAAGATTTAAGCCATTCTTGAAGGTTTGAATATTTCTCGCTTTTAACTCAAAAGAATTTTGATCCTCATCGCTCCAAGAAATGGTCATAACGTCATTGTTCAATTCTACAGGGTTGTGAGGGGTTATTCTTTTAACACGTGTGTAGGACTCCAGTAATATTTGCATATCCTCTTTAGCTTATTCGGTATAGTTAAGTGGTTATTGGTAATGATAAAACGGATATAGAATTATATACTACTGTTTTTTAATCAAAAGGCTTCGTTCAAACACCCTCAAAGGTTAAGATAAGATCTTCGAGCGATTATTAGATACTTCAAAATAGTATTGAAATAAACTTAATGTCATTTAAGAATTTTAGTTTATTACATTTGAATTAAGATGATGAACGAAAACCTATAAACAGCAAAATTGTTCTCCAAATACGGAGTTATCAATGATTAATAAGTTATGCTAAAAAGTAAGCATTCAGTACTTTTAATTTTAATGACAATCGGACTGGTCAACTTTTATTCTTGCTCCCAAAAAGAATCGATAAGTCTTAAAATAATGTCGTACAATATTCGTCATGGCAATGGTCTTGACAATGTTCAAGATTTATCTCGCGCCGCAAAAATAATTGAGTTTGAAGCACCTGATTTATGCGGTCTACAAGAAATAGATAACTTTTGTTTACGTTCAGATAGTATTGGACAAACAGAATATCTAGCAAAGAAAACATCGATGGCGGGGACGTTTTCCAAGTTTATGGATTTTGATAAAGGAGCGTATGGAATGTCAACTTTATCGACTAAACCAATTGTTTCAACAAAAATTTTGAAGTTGCCTGATGCAAAATATGAACCTCGCACATCAATTATTAATGAAGTACAAATCGCAAAAGGCTACACTATTCTATTTGCAAACGTGCATTTTGATTGGGTTAGAGGGAACGAGGGTTCCTCTAATCGATTGAATCAAGCCAAAGCACTTGTGAAATATCTTAATAAATCAGAACTCGCTTGTGTTGTCGTTGGCGATTTTAACTGTATCCCTGAATCGGCAACAATGCAATACTTCTATAGTGAAGGATTTATATTCGTAGATAAGGGCCATGATAAATTTAGTTATCAAGGAGAACACCAACGGGAAATTGATCATCTATTATTTAGAGATTCAAGAGAAGTACAATTTGAAAAGAAAAATGTGCTGTTATTAAAACAGCCTATAGTATCAGATCACCGACCTTTAATTGTGGAATTAGAAGCAACATTAAATTAAAATTTAGCTGATAATTTATATATAATTAATTCCTGGTTAAAGTTTATTTAAGAAAGACCTACTGACCTTCTATCTGTAATCATGAAGACCCCAAACAAGTATTATGAAAATGTATACAACATATCGTTCTGGAAAATGTTATGGTTTTTAGTTCACTTCAATTCATCCTCCAATCAAAAGGCTTATTAGTAGTATGAGATATGCTATTTACCTTAAGTAGGGTATAAGGCATTAGCTTAAGAACAAGTACGCTAGGAGGATTATTTTAGTTTACATCAGCCAGGCACTTTAGATGTGTTATTGTAGAATCCAGCTTCACCTTCCCAATTCTTTTGGTTGTTATCTAAGTACTCTCTGTTCAAAGCAACTACAACATCTATATAAGAAGTCACAGAGTTATTATACTAGAGATAATCGTAAGGTGATCTACTCTGTAGATGCAATTGACTTGAGTTTCAAAAGGCTTACATACACTAGAAGTGTTTTTGCTATTGGGTTGAATTTAACTTCATTATTCTTTTTTTAATTCAAAATGCATATTAATATGTACGTATTATATTTTACATAAATATGCTTTTATAATAAATAATAGTAGATTATGTGAAAATCAATTCGTTTTTAAATTTATTATATATATTTGCAGTATAATTATAAAAGTCTAGTGTTCGCTTGTTATTTGGGTAGTGGGCATTAGACTTTACTCACAGGATCTGCCATTCCTTTAAGGCTAAACTTGCACACTAGACACCAGTGCTTGGATCAGATAAATGCTCGGTATGTGAGCGTGGAATATTTCTTTTT
>Ga0233444_10000862_pt1 | contig 36710 bp, 32 predicted proteins | sample SI_124_October20_6_FD_182792 | JGI IMG/M metagenome (GOLD analysis project Ga0233444, IMG submission 182792) | Seawater microbial communities from Saanich Inlet, British Columbia, Canada - SI_124_October2016_10_MG | ecosystem: Environmental > Aquatic > Marine > Inlet | place: Canada: British... | reverse complement strand
AATGAGCACCTGCCCACATTGGTTTACGAGGCGATTGCATGACCAGTCATGAAGATAAACTCAAACGTCTTCTCGATGGCGATATTGATGAGTCTGAAATCGCTGCAGACCCAATATTAGCAAGTCTTGCAGAACGTATTTTTGGACTCAATATTGAGCCGATTACACCAAGTAAGCCAAGTCATGACACACAATTACCAGATGTTGAAGTTGTGACAGCAGTTACAAGCCAAGATTCGATGGTCGAAGTAGTCCCAGGTGCAACACTTCCAACACCACTACCTATGCCATCACTACCAGCCATTCCAGAGCAAGTTGCCAAGAGTGGCGGAGGATTGCTCAAAGCATTTGGAATAATCTCTCTTCTAACTGCAGTTGCAAACATATTCGGTGCATTTGGATTCCTTAACTCACAATGTGCCGGTGACAAATGTGCGTCAGAGGCAACACGAATCAATTGGGCTGGTATTCATAATATTACCAACGAACAAGGTTGGTCTATGCCATTCCCAGAATTGGGAATACCAGACTATGTCGCTCTGGCATGTGGCATAGTTGTCATCATTCTTGCTTTCCGCCGCAAGTAATGCGGCAATTTGATGAACATCAAGTATAGGTGAGTAATATGGGCAAAGGCAAAGCAAAGCGCGGCATTCCTTCAAAAGTTGATGATTTCAACTCTTGGTACCCCTTTATTGTTGAAGCTTCAGAGTTAGTAGATAAGAGATATCCAATCAAAGGAATGGATGTATGGAGGCCATATGGATGGCGTACAATGAAGTTGATTGACTCGCTTACTCACGAAGAAATGGAAAGAACTGAACACGAAGAAGTTAACTTTCCATTACTCATTCCAGAAAATCTACTCGAAAAAGAAAACGCCTTAGTTGCTCGTTTGAAGAGGGCAAGAGAAGAAGGAGTTGATCCTGATGACCTTCGAGATGAAGACGAAGAAGGCGGTTTCAAGAAAGAAGTATACTGGGTAAAGCATGCCGGAGAAAACGAACTAGACATACCGATGTTCTTGCGACCTACAAGCGAGACCGCCATGTATACTATGTTCCCATTGTGGGTTAGATCACACAAGGATTTGCCCCTGAAGGTTTACCAGATGGTGAACACATTCCGGTATGAAACAAAACAAACTCGTTCGTTTATTCGTGTCAGAGAGATACATTTCTTTGAAGCACATACAGCTCATGCTGACGAAGCATGCGCTTCCAGGCAGATAGAACAAGATTTGGAAATAGTAGACAATCTCATGCACAAACTGTGCCTCCCTGTGATTAAAGCCAAGAGACCAATTTGGGACACATTCCCTGGGGCATGGTATACCATCGGAATAGACGCAATTATGCCTAATGGCAGAACACTACAAGTTGCTTCATGCCACCATTACAGAGACCAGTGGGCAAAGGCATTCGATCTCACATATGAGAATCTAGATGCAGAACAGCAACACTGCCATCAAACCACCTACGGAATGTCAGAACGACTCTTAGGAGCAATAGTTGGCATGCACGGTGATGACAATGGATTGATTATGCCACCAGCAATTGCACCTCACCAAGTTGTAATTTGTCCTATGATTAGAAAGAATTCAGAAGTTGACACAGTATCCAAGGCCAATGAAATTGCTGCAATACTGAAATCTGCTGGATTGAGAGTGAAAGTCGATTCAAGAGACATTCATGCTGGCCAGAAATATTTCGATTGGGAGATCAAAGGTGTACCACTAAGGTTGGATATCGGTCCGAGAGATATTGAAAATGACTCAGCATTCGCTGCAAGAAGAACAGGTGGTAAAGAACCACTACCATTAGGAAATATTGCAGAAGAATGTAAGAGGGTATTGGATGAAATATCTGATGAATTGCGTGCAAGAGCAGATGCGCATGCAGGCAATGTAATTGTGCCACTAACAAGTTTGGAGGATGTCGAAGATGGCAAGATTTACGAATTGGCATTTGATGGGACTGACTCTCATGCTGAAACTATAGAGCGTACCACTGGGTTATCATTCTTAGGAGATGCGACCGAGCCATATGATGAAGAAAGACCTTGCTTCATGTCTGGCAAACCTACCACCCGAAGAGTGCTATTGGCTAAGAGTTACTGATCACATTTCGAGTCCATCGAAATCCATTTCAGTATCACGCATCATGCGTTTCATCTGTTTATTCATCTTGCGATTGCCACTCATACCTTTCATCATCTTGCGTGAACGATTCCATTGGCCGATTAGTTCTCTAACATCTTTTTCCTTGACACCAGAGCCACGTGCAATTCGACGTATACGGTCTGCCTTGATTTTTGCTGGCTCATCCTTTTCATAGGTCGTCATAGAATCCATTATTACGCGGTATCTATCCAGATTACCTTGCATATCTTCCTTCTGATTCTTCCCCATAGCACCCATTCCGCCGAACATACCAGAAGGTAAGAATGATAGTAATTTGTCAATAGTGCCAACTTTCGACATCATTTCCATCTGCGAGTACATGTCATTCAAAGTAAAGCGACCAGACATCATACGTTGAGTTATCCTCATCGCTTCCTCTTCATCCATATCCTCTGGAGCTAAATCGATTAGACCTCGAATATCACCCATACCTAGGAGTCTTGAAATAAATCGATCTGACTCGAATTTCTCCAAGTCACTGACTTTCTCACCAGTTCCAATATACATCACTGGTGCTCCGGTCGTGGCTACAGCAGACAGAGCACCACCACCACGAGCAGTACCGTCTAACTTTGTGATTACGATACCAGTAACTCCTGCAAGGTCGTGGAAGTTTGCAGCAACAGGACCTGCAGATTGTCCCACTTGTGCATCAATTACAAGGAATCTCTCATTTGCGTTTGCAACTTCGGAAATTTGTTCTAACTCGACTACCAATTCTTCGTCGAGTTTGTGTCGACCTGCTGTGTCGATTATTACTAAATCTGCAGATGAATGTTCTTTCAGGCCATTACGGACAATATCTACCGCACTTTTGTTATCAGGTTCACCATATACTTCGACTGTTGAATCTTCTAACAATTGAGTTAACTGGTTGTATGCACCAGGTCTGTGAACGTCAGCCTCGATTACTGCCACTCTAACACCGTGTCGTCGACGATACCACTCGGCTAATTTTGCCGTACTGGTAGTTTTACCATTACCGTATAGACCGACCATCAGAATTGTCGATTGGTGAGGCCTTACTTCTCTGGATGGCCCGAGCATTCGTACTAACTCGGTGTAAAGAATATTCATTGCATGGGTTTGAAGTGTAATTCCAGGACGAGGTTCTTCTTCACGAAGGCGTATCTCAAGTTTCTCAGTGATTTCTTTAGTCTGACGAACGTTGAAATCAGCCTCTTGCAATGCACGCCTTAACGAACGTAGCATTTCCTTTAACTCGTCTTCATCTAACTTTCTCTTGTTCTTCAGCAAACCGAGAGCGGAGAAGATTCCCCTAGAAAGTGACTCGAGTGCCATGATACGTCCAAAAGCACATTGGGTTTGAACCCAACGGAAGATTACTCTGGTGGAAATGTCAATTTTAGAACATCATCTTCCAGTTTGGCATTGACTTCGCTGGCTTTGGCTGGTCGAGAGAATGGAACTGGATGCTCTCTAGAATTGATGCCAACATACACAATTCCAGATTCACTTCTCAAAGAAAGATCATCTCTGACAATTCCAGGTAAATGTAGGAGAACATCATCACCATCGGACCATGTCCCACGGTGTACTTCAAGGCCCAAACCTATGTCAAATGGCCCGAGCCCATCAGAAATAGTAATCTTGCCGTGTAATTCTTCGCTTATACTTCTTAGAGATTCAAGGCCGTGTATATCTGTGTCCTTTAGTTCAACTTCATGTAGATGTAAATCAGGTAAAGCTGATTTCAGGGACTCGACATTGAGTGCCTCATTTTTCCTTCGAGTTTGAATAAACTCGTGATCTAAGTCTGGAGTCATGCGATTAATTACACATCCAGATACTGGTAAATTAAATTCTTCAAGAGATTCATGGGCGCGAATAGTTTCATTGACACCCATTTTTTCGGGAATTGTTACAAGAGTGAAACGTGTTACTTCGGGATTGCAAAGTATTCGACGAACATGCAGAACTCTGCGTCTGAACTTTTCCAGTTCGTCACGCATCTTCTCACCATCTTTTGAACCAAACATCATGGCACGTATCCCGCCAGTAAGGCGGTGCATTCGAATAATTTTGTCAGCCCACTTCTCGATTATTTCCGGTAATGCCAAGAAACGAAGAGTGTGGCCTGTTGGCGCTGTGTCAAAAACGATGACATCCCAATCTGGGTTTTCAAGATGCTTCAATAGTTCATCAAAAGCCATTGCTTCATCTAAGCCGGGCAGAACCATTTCTGAAGCATTCAAATCAGGGTTTTCTCCACCCATTAGTGGCCCTAATGTGTCGGTTAATTTTGGAATGTGATCCGAAATTCTTGCTTCTGGGTCTAATTCGAGACCCCAAAGGCCAGGCACACCTTCGACTTCACTGGGTTCTGATCCTAAATTGACACCAAGGCTATCCGATGTGCTGTGAGCAGGGTCGCTACTAACGAGAAGCACTTTGAGTCCGGAATCTGCTAGTCCAACTGCTGTTGAAGTTGAAGTTGTTGTTTTACCAACTCCACCCTTACCTCCGAATAACAGTAGTCGTGCCATATGTAAGCGTCGAGTTTGCCATATTCAAGCCTTAGGCTTACAAAACTCACTTGAATGGTGATTATCAGGACTACAACATGGCAGCCTTGGCCTTATTCCAAATCGCTTCCATTCTTGCCTTGGTAGGGATGGGACTTGGATGGCGAGGAGTGATGACCAAATATTCAGGTTTCTATGACCTTCCAACAGCATGGAGTATGATGTTTTGGGGCATTCTCCTTGGTGGATTCTATGGCAAAATGGCTGATGAATTCATCTTGATGCCCCTTATTCTTGAAGGTGGTTTTCCATTTACGAATTTCGTTTTATGTATGATGCTAGCAGTAATTGTGCATTTAGTACTAAGAAGAGAAAGAGTTAGGAAAACCGGTTCTCAACCAACTACTGGATGGGCACTAGGATTATCAGTTGGTGGAATGGTCGGAATGTACACCATTTATCGCGTAATTGAAAGCGAGACACAGTTATCATTTTTCGTGGCCATTACTGTTGTATTGATCGCATTGGTCAGCCCGAGAGGGCATGCTCTAATTTTCAGTAGACATGGTCATGACATGTTGCTTGGGAAAAGATGGAGGGCCACATTCAAAACCTTCGTATTCTGTTCAATATTTTTAGTAGCATTGTATTCCTCAATGTACGACATCAGAACTTGGATATTTTTACTCCCAGTGATGATGCTTGCTGAAAGAAAAGCTCACGATTGGGTATGGGCAGCAGTTCCCAACCCCGCAAGAAGAAGGCTCAGAAGAATTTGGGCTGATGCTTCGAGAAATAAGAGCGAGGAAGAGTAGTTAGTGGACACTTACAAAGCAAACTAAGAGTGATTTATTCGCCCTTTTTGCACTTTTTTTCACTTTTACTCATGGGCAGAACCTTCATGGGGGTACTGTTCAGGGTACAGAACGATGGGAACATGTCCCTTCTGCCGTGCCCAAACCCTGCCGGGCGATTCTATTTGCTACAGTTGTGGTAGAGTAATCTCTGGAACTTCTGGAATGGATTCGCGAGTTAAGGGAGATTTTAACCGATCTCCAACTAGAAGAGCAAAGAAAGGTGTCTCAAGACGTCATGCAATATCTGATGCAAAACCTCGTAGAGGAGGCAAGAAAAAGAGGAGTAGAATTAACCAACTTGGTTTAATTGCGCTCATTGCATTCGTATTCTTTACACCGGATGCTAGACAATTTGTTTTAGCAAAATGGGCTGAAATCGAGGATTTCATCAACGATTCATTAGCACCACGTCAAGTATATCCGTTGGAAGCTGATTACACAGTAGTCAGAAGTATTGATTTGTGGAATAATGGCTCAGGAGTGGGACATTTAGAGGAATCTATCCCACTACCAGTGGATGTTTCTAGTAACGAAGGAGGAGCAGTTGCACTTGCCTTCACAGATGGAACTGAAGTTGAAAAGTCAAAGATTCAAGATGTCACCTCTATGGAGTTACGGATAGATGGAGATGTAATTACAATTCCAGCCGATGGACTACCGCTTAAATCAAAATCCCAAGCAGTAATCACCTCTGATGGAAATGAAGTATGGTGGCCTGGAAAAGGCGTAGGCTCTGACAAATGTCCTCACGGACCGTGTGTTCGTGTATCGATCGATGTTCCTGCAGGAACTCACGAGAGTGTCGATTTTGCAGTTACTCTTAGGTCAACAACTCATACATGGTGGCATTCAACTGAAATGAATGGTAAAATCGAAGGCAAATCAGAAGGAACAAGTCTATCACGTTCTGGAACATTCGATGATATTGAAGATAGAGGAATGGGCTCGAGGTCCAACACATATGCCTCAACTGAATATTGGTACGACCGAAATGACGGTTCTAATCCTTCAAACTGGGCTATTGATGGAAGGCAATCGACAGCACCAACTGTTTACCAAACCGCTGCAAGTATCAAGGCATCACTTCCAAGTAATCTGAAAGACAATGTTTACGCATATGCTAGAGCTACATTTGATTGGCTAAATGAAAATATCCCATATGATGTCAGTGCACCAAATGTGGCAAGAAGTGGAGAACAATGTTTGGATACTGGTATTGGAGACTGCGACGAGCAATCAAATGCTTTCATGAGTATTATGCGAGTTCAGGGCGTCCCTACATGGTATGTGTTTGGAGCACTAGCTGATTCACAATTCGATTCGTGGCAAGGTCACGCTTGGGCATACATAATGATACCAATGTCTGAAGATTGGTGTGAAGATAATGACGTTATTCTTGATACATGTTATGTTGAGGGTTCTGTGGATGTAGTTAATCACAAGTGGCTGGTACACACCCCTACAGCATACATAGATTGGGTAGAAAAGGCGCCATGGTCTAATGTTGATGGCTATTATTCAGGTGGCTCAATCTCTGGAAGTGATTTCAAGAGAGTTCGTTCATTCTCAACTGAAAGTTACGATGTCTCGGGTGGTACCTGGGACAATATCTGGAAGGGAGAGGATCTCTCATGAGGGTAATCATTGGAGGCGGAGGCAGAGTTGGTACTGGCCTCGCAAGAGCTTTGCGTAGTGAAGACAAGGAAGTTGTTCTAGTTGACAACAGCGCAAGAGCCGTAAAGAACTCGCAAGGAATGGACATTCTAGTATTACACGGAGATGTCACAGATCGGAAGAAATTCGTTGAAGCGGGAATTGAATCAACACAAGTTTATGTTGCAGCAACCGATTCTGATGAGAGGAATATTTTGTCATGTGCTCTTGCGAAGCATGTTCACGCTGAGCAGACTAAGGGTAAAGGCAGTTTGATGACAATATGCCGTGTTAGAAACCCAATGTTTGTTGATGAATACAAATCTGGGAAGTTGGCAAATTGGGCAGGAGTGGACCATGTAGTCCATCCTGTCGATGGAGCTATTGAGAGGCTGATGTCCGGATTAAGATCGTCCTCATTGACCGAAGTCATACCTTTTGAAGCAGATGCATATATCGTAGAATTAGATGTCAAATCTGAGGCGGGAGGAGTAGTACACAGAACTTTGAGAGAATCGGGTGCTAAGGTCGAGGGTGGAATGCCATTACTGGTTGGGTTGAAGCGAGATGGAATGCCAGGAAAGGTTCCGACTGCTGATGACCAAATACTACCTAATGATCGAGTTGCTATTGCTACAGCGGGAGAGGCTTCCTTCAACCGAATTCTGAGAATATTTGGGCATGCTCCTATCGATTTCCCCGATAAACCAAAAGTAGCAATTTTTGGTGCCGACCTAATTGGTATTAGATTAGCTAAAGCATGGTTAGATGCTAATGGTACTGTGACTGTTGTTGAAAGAGATTTACAAAAGGCCAATAATTTAGCAGGTTCAGATATTGGAAACCGACACGGAATAGAAATCATTCATGGAGACCACTTAGACAAGGATTTACTTTCAGAAATAGAAATCTCATCTCATGATATTGCCATCTCAGCATTAGATGATGACCATGCATCGATCGCAGCAGCCTTACTAGCCAGTGATATGGGTGTTGAAAGAACTGGTTTGATAATGTATGATGCTGATTTAGTTGATGTTGTTAGAAGAATGGGAATTACTTTCTCAGTTGACAGAAAGCGTGTTGCAATAGATACTATTCTGTCGCGAATACATTCTGAATTACCTGGCCCGTATGCAGTACTCTCTAGCGTCCCAGATGTAATTGGAATATGTTTACCAATCAATTCTAAAGTTAAATTCGCAGGAAAGACAATAGCTGATGCTGGACTTCCAGAGTGGTGTAAAGTTGCATTTATTCAGCGAAAGAACATACACGATGAATGGGAGACTATGCGCCCTTCTTCAACAAAAAACCTACTCGAAGGCGACCGGTTAACAATATTCTTGCCGCCAGATAGAGTTGATGATTTGGAAAAGAGATTCAAGGTGTGATAAACAAATGCGTCGAGACGTACTATCACTGATCGTCGGATGGACGATGATGGCAATGATTATTCCATTGTCATTCAGTTTTGTAATCACTTGGTGGTTAGATGGTTTTAGCACCGCATCTGTTTCGTTCCTACTACCAATCATAATTTCGGGAGTTATTGGATTATCACTTCTTAGCATAGGAGTTCGTTCAGATACTACTGAAAGACTCAGAGATAGAGAAGCATTCGCTGCTGTAGCACTAGCTTGGCCTGTTGCTGTATTGGTTGGAAGTTTACCATTCTGGCTAGGAGGAGTATTTCATGGACCATTTACTGATGGTTCGAGTATGGCAGACATAGGCCGAGGTTTCGTAAACTCGTGGTTCGAATCAATGTCTGGTTTCACAACTACTGGCTCTACAGTTATTGAACAATCTATGAGTCCGAACTGTGTAGGCTCGACACCTGATTGTATCAATGCACAACCGAAAGGTATCCTGATCTGGCGCTCACTAACACAATGGCTGGGTGGAATGGGAATCATTATGCTTGGTCTAATGCTTCTATCTAGAGTTCTAGGTGGAGGAATGGCTCTGGCTCGTGCTGAATTAACTGGGCCTTCATTGTCTAGACTACGGCCTAAATTACAGCAAACCGCTATCGCACTGTGGACAATTTACATCGTTCTAACAGTTTTAGAAATCGCACTATTATGGTGGCTAGGTGGCATGTCTGCCTTCGACGCTTTCAATCACGGATTAACGACTCTACCAACAGGTGGATTCTCAACCCATGATGCATCGATTGGATTTTATGACAGCGCGATTATTGAAACCATAATTATCGTATTCATGTTCCTAGCAGGAATTAACTTCACATTAATCTGGTTCGCATGGGAAAGGCAATGGGATAAGGTATTGGGAGACCAAGAAGGAAGATACTACACCTATCTTCTATTGGTTGCTACAACATTTATTTTCATAGCATTACTAGTCCAAGGTGGAGAAATGAATGAAAGTTTCCGAGATTCAGTATTCCAAGTTGTTTCAATTGGTACGTCGACTGGTTACGGTTCATCTGATTACATGCCATGGCCAGTAGTTACACACATCATACTATTTCTTCTGATGATAATTGGTGCATCAGCTGGTTCTACAGGAGGTGGGCTCAAGATGCTAAGAGTTACTCTGGCTTTCAAGGTGGCATGGAGAGAGATTGGCCGTATATCTCAGCCTAATCGAATTGTTCGAATTAGAATGAATGGCGAAGTTGTCGAACGTGAAAGACTTGGACTAATTGTCGGAATGCTATTTGTTTGGACTGGTTTATTCGCTCTAGCATGCGTATTGCTGGCTATGACCATGCCTAATTCTGACTTTGAAACCGTAGTTTCTGTTGTTGCATCATCACTTGGTAACACAGGGCCAGCACTTGGTGATTATGGCCCTTCTAATACATGGGCATCAATGGGAACTCCATCATTGCTGATAACTTCTGTTTTGATGTGGTTCGGAAGATTAGAATTGATGACTGCACTACTATTGCTACATCCACGCACATGGGCAAGAGAAGAAAGAGAAGCACCTGATAGGGCATCTGTCAAACTGATTCGAGAACTCTTTGTAAAGATGGAAGAAAAGAGCGAAGAAAGAAAGAAGTGATCAGAACAAAGTTTTCTGGCTCGCGTCTACTTCTTCTTCATTGATAGTAGCAACTTCTTCTTTTGTAGTTTCAACAATAACTGTTTTTTCGGGTTCTGGTGTCAGTACTAACTTCTCAAGTTCTATGGCATATTTTTCCATCATTTCCTTAGTAGAACGATGTGAAACCTTGAGACCACAAATTGCTGCATGTTCTTCGGGCGAGAGTTGTAGAGCGAGAGATATTGAGAAATCGTCACTATTTTCTGATTGAACAGCAACCAATGAAGGAAGTAATTCTTCACGAACTGCTTTTTTAGAACATCCACATGTTTCTGCCAAACGATCTACTACGGAGCGTTTTACCCATGACGACCCTCTTCTAAGGAAACCCGGATAAGTACAAAAGATTCTACCTTCAATTGGTTTTGGAGAAGTTACGCTCGCAGACAATCCAGCAAGGTTAGAGGACCAATACCATGAGCGATGTGCTGTATTTCTGAATCTTGTTGTAAGCAATGTGTCCGCTAAAGATAGAGACGATGAGCCTCTTCTAACTGCAGAGTTATCAGTAAAAACAACACCATTATTCCATGAAATCCAAGCGACCATATCATCAGGACTTTTGTCCAATGAACGTGCTGCTGATATCGCCTTTTCAGCAGTCCTTGAACGATAGAGTAGATCTAGTCCCGGAAATATCTCGACAGTGGTGTCCCTAACACCTGTTTCGATATTATCTCTAACTAATTCTTTAGTGATATTGGAAGCAATAAGGCTGCACATCACCTGTAAGTCTCTGACTAAGGCGCGTAAATCTCCAGGGTTGTTGCTTACCAATTCATCGATAGCGGCAGGATCTGCAGTGTAGCCTTCTTCTTTGATTACTCTAGAAGCTATTCGTCTCAATGCCTCATCGGATGCTCTATCAAAGCGAATTGTAGTGAGATGTTTTGTGAATCTATCACGTGCTGTTCTCCATGTCGATGAGGTTCGACCCCACAAACCCATCTCATCATTACAAGCCAAAATCACCGGCTGTTTGGTTTGCGATAACAAATTTAGCAACTCTGCTTTACCTCCACTATCGCCCTTCAGTGCCTTGGAACCATCCTCATCCTCACCAGATACAATTGATGAAATCCTATCTGTTGAAACAGCACGAAGACCGCCAGATAGATGGTCCACTTCGTCAAGTAAAATCAACGTCCTAGGTGGTTTCTCACCGGGAGTCATGAACAATGATCCATGGTTGGAGGCATGAGTTGCTGCTTTGCGTATGGCGCCGGCATTTCTTGCATCGCTCGCATTCAATTCAATCACTTGCCAACCCATGTCAGCTGCGATTGCACGGGCAACTGTTGTCTTACCAACACCAGGTGGACCGATTAGTAAAATGCCAGGCTTTTTTGGAATTCCGTTTTGCCATTGGTCAAGCCAAAGACGGATTTTCTTCCTCTGAGCCTCGTTGCCTTCGAGTTGTCGCTCACTCATTGGGCGATGGCGCTCGGTCCAATCACTCGCCACCATAGTGGGTGTTAAACTAGGCCCCCTTTGAACATTGAGTCTTCAGAAGGGTAAATCGTCGATAGATACACGAACTTGTTCGCCTGTATCTCTGGAGCGTAAAGTAACTGAATTTTCGGTCAATGAATCATGATCCACTGTTATGCAGTATGGAACACCAATTTCATCTGCTCTTGCATATCTTCTACCGATGGAACCACTGGCATCATATACAGAGAAAACATTCTTTCTTCCACACAAATCTCGGTGAATACGATCTGCTAACTCGCCCATTCCATCTTTTTCATACAGTGGAAGAACTGTCACGTCGACTGGAGCAACTGTTTCGGGTAGTCTCAACAGAGTGTAACTCTCTCCAGCCTTTTCAGTTTCTGAATATGAATGGTCTAGTAAATGCCAGATAATTCGATCAATTCCAAATGCAGGCTCTACTACATGTGGAACATACCATTCTCCATTTACGTTCTCCGTTCTCTGAACTCGCTTCACATGCTCAGATAGAACTTCAACTTCTACACCTTCGATATCCAGAGTCATTGGGAAAGACGAATCTGCTGGCAAACTTTCCACAATGGTCTTCACCTTTCCAGCGAGAGCTCTGAAAGCAGGTCCTGCCTTTGCACCATCAATAGTCCAACCATCGATTTCAACAATTTTTGGTTCAGTGAAAGTTCTCCAAGCACGTAATCTTTGACCAGTGGCGTTTTCGTGAGCAGTCAAGTCATAGCAGCCACGGTGTGCGATTCCAACACACTCAATCCAACCATATGAACCGTTTATTTCAGCGTCCCAGCAATCTTGAGCATAATGAGCCATCTCATCAGATTCATGCTGTCGGAAACGTAAGTGATCAGGATTAATACCAACATTTGTCAAGAAATCCATAGTCCATGCCATGAAGTAGCCAACAGTTGGATGTCTGATTATTCCCTTAGAAACAGCATCCCCAATAGTCATAGACAGTTCACCAGATCCATCTGAAACCAGAGTAACACTCTGCGTCCAAGATGAAAAATCATGTACGGCATCAACTTCAGGATCGATAAAATACTCAAGTTCTGCCATATTGAACTCCCTAAGTCTGATCATTCCTTGCCTAGGACTTATTTCATTTCGATAACCTTTACCAGTTTGTAGTGCACCAAATGGTAACCTTTCTCTGAAGTGGCGATAAATCGAAGTGAAAGAAGTAAACATACCTTGAGCAGTTTCTGGTCGTAAGAATGCTTGTCTTCCAGATTTTCCAGCTCCAATTTTTGTATTGAACATTAGATTCTGGGCATCTATTGAACCCCATGATGATTCTCCACAAGATGGACATAAAGGGTTGTGAGATTGAATCAATTTACTCAATGCTGATTTTGTCAAAGCATCTGCATTAGGATGTACATCTTCTACCAAATGGTCGGCTCTGCTAGCTTCACCACATTTTTGACATTCTGTAACGAAATCACTGAATTCACCAACGTGCCCGCTGGCTTCTAGAACAGGGTAGGGAGTAACTGTTGGACTTGAAATTTCGACAATGTTTCCTAGACTCTGCCAATGGTCTATCCAAGTTTGATTGACTCGGTTGCGAAGCCTACCTCCAACTGGCCCAAAATCATAGAGGCCTGCTGCACCACCATGAATTTCGAATGCAGGAAGTATAACTCCACGTCTTTTCAGCATACCAGTAAGTCTGCTTAGACGCTCGCTGGAAAACTCCTCCATGTACCTGCGTATCGAAAGGGGTACATGAGCCCACCTGCCGACTACAAGCAAAATATGTGATTAGAAGCAATTAAACAATCGTTCATATAAAAAAACTGAGGAAAAAGGCTTACATCGTGGTAAAATTATATTGTTTGTTGAATACTTTTGTTAGTTGAATCAAGCAAAACATTCATCATCTGCTTACGCACGCTGTCAAAACACGCACAGCGTAGGTGAGAATAATGGCTAACATCACATACTTGGATGAACCTCTGGAAACAGAGGCGTTACTCGAGAAATTGTGTCAGCCTGTTAGGAATTGGTTTAAAGACAAATTCCCTGACTTCACGAAACCACAGAAACTTGCAATTCCTTCAATTATGAATGGAGACCACTTACTACTCTGTTCACCTACAGGATCCGGTAAAACACTCACTGCATTCCTTACTATCATCGATAATTTGGTCAGGCATGCACTTGAAGGAACTTTGGAAAAGAGAGTTTACTGTTTGTATATATCCCCGATTAAAGCTCTAGCTAATGACATTCAGAAAAACCTGATTGGGCCTCTTGCAGAGATTGAAGAGAAATACCTACCAGATAGAGCCCAGGGTAAAATCAGAGTAGGCCTACGAACAGGAGATACACCGCAATCTGAACGTCAAAAGATGTTGAGAAAGCCGCCTCACATTCTAATTACAACACCCGAAAGCATGGCAATTGCAATTTCATCACCAAGATTCCAGCCAATTGTTTCCAATGTTGAATGGATTATTATTGATGAGATGCACTCTCTTGTGCCAACTAAGCGTGGTGTACATCTAGCATTAACAATCTCTTTGTTAGATACAATTCTTGAGAGGCCAGTTCAAAGAATTGGTATTTCTGCAACCATGGAACCGCTGGAAACAGTCGCTGAATATTTAGTGGCTAGTGACGACAGAGAAAGCCGCTCTGGTGGCCAATCTGTAAAGATTGCAAAAATCAGTGGGGCCCGTGAGTTAGATCTAGATATTCTCCTATGCTCTCCAAAATTTAGCGACCTTTCAGTGATGAAAGTTCTAGAATTAAACGTAGAAATGATTGCTGATTTGATTAGCGCCCACAATACTACACTTGTTTTCGCTAATACAAGAAAGATGACAGAAACCTTAGTTCAGAAATTAAGGCCTTATTTGGGTGAATTGATTGCTGGACACCACGGGTCGATGGACAAAAGAATTCGTCTCGATGTCGAGCGAAAATTGAAACTAGGCCACCTAAGGGCTGTCGTCACATCATCATCACTTGAAATGGGAATCGACATAGGTTCTGTTGACATGGTGATTCAGGTTGGTTCTCCAGGAGATATCGCTACTGCACTCCAAAGAATTGGTCGTGCAGGTCACCATGTAGGCGGAATCCCAAGAGCAAGATTCCTTCCATCTAGTGTTGATGATCTCATTGAGTTGGCAGCATTACAGGCTGCAATTCAAACCGGAGACATGGATTTGTTAGATTTCCCACAAAATTGTCTCGATGTTCTTGCACAGTTCTTAATCGGACTTGTCATCATAAACGAAAGAGACATTGACGAAGCTTACGAAGTAGTGACTAGCACTTGGTCCTATAGAAATCTGGAATACGATGATTTCATCGAAGTATTGGACATGCTTGAAGAAGAGCGTAGGGTATGGGTTGATTGGGAAGAGAACCTGTATGGGAAGCGTGGATACTCGAGAATGATTTACTACACCAATATTGGTACAATCGCTCCAGACAACTCATACCTTGTATTCAATGCAGAGGGAAGTATCCTAGGACAATTGTCATCATCTTTCGTAGCGAACTTGCGCGGAGGAGATGTTATTCTACTCGGTGGTTCGACATATCGAGTTACAAATATTCAAGGAACCAGAGTTAATGTGGCCTCAGTAACTGGCTACAGGCCAACTGTACCTTCGTGGAGTGGCGAAGCAAGAAGCCGTTCGAGAGAATTATCAGGTGCGCTTCTAGACCTTATCGGCCATACAGTAACCGCTCTGAGGAGACAAATGGATCCACGCAATATTTTGAGAGATGCCTACGGATTAAGCGAAGGTGTATCCAATACTATCGCACGCCATTTGGAAGAACACACTCTTGATTCATTCCAAGTCCCCGACCCAAATCGTCTGATTGTCGAGCAGATTGTATCAGGAGGAATGCCAACATACCTGATTACATCTTGCAGAGGTAGAGGATTCAACACAGCGCTTGGATACTTCATGGCTGGACTTGCAGAGCAAGATGGCATTGCAGTCCTTGAGTTATCATTCGATGAAAATGGCTTGCTAATCAAGACAAGTCAGGAAGTCGACCCTGGTAAAATGTACGAGTCATTCCAGTCAAATAATCACTTAGAGGTCATTGAAAGATATATCGTAAATACACAAATATTTGCAAAACGTTTCAGAGAAGTTGCCGGAAGATCTCTAATTATTCCAAAGAGAATCGGTGCGGAAGAGGTTAGTCCGCAACAGTTCCAACAAAAGGCAGATGCCCTCCTTCAAAGACATCGTTCGATTGAAGATTCGTTGTTAATTAAGGAAGCAAAAGCAGAAATTATGTTTGGAGATATTGATATCAAATCTCTAAATGAATTCTTAGAAGCAAGTAAAGAATCTGAAGCAAGAATCGTTCACACGAAGGTGCCAATTCCATCCAGACTTGGAATGAGTTTGTACATGAGCACTTTCGAAGACCTGTTATCGATGAAGACTAGAGCATTCTTGGTCAAAGACATCGACCCCGAAATTCTCAGAAGACTATTGGGTAATCGCAGTTTAGCTACTGAATTGACTGATGAACAGTTGAAAGATTACTACTCTAACAAGGTTCCAAATCCTGCTAATTCATCAGAATTATTGCACCTAATGAACAAAGGTGGCGGATTAGACCGTAATTGGGAAAACCCGCTGTATAAGGAAAAACTTGAAGGAATTGAGCACTCTTCAATTGAAAAATGGGTTGCTGAATTGGCTGCATCAGGAGAGATTACAAAATTGCGTTCGACTGGTGTTAAAGCACTTGATGACAAATGGTTCAGCACCTACATGGCAGAAATACATGGTGCATTAGGTTGCATTGCCGAAGCTGGCGGCAAGGATATGGAAGATGTTAGAGACCTTTACACAAAGGGTATAACATACGAAGTTGCTACTGAATTTGATGGATTAAAACCAACAAAGTGGGAGAAGAAGACCATCTCTGATCCTCATGAAGCATTGCGAGTGAAAATAATTGAGATGTTGGGTAGTGAGGGGCCTCGCACAGGAGATGGAATCTCATCCAGGCTACCTTTCCCTCAAGGGCAAATTGATTCAATTCTACATGAACTAGAAATGCGAAATGTAATTTCTGTAGGATTCTTTACGCAAACTGAAGATGCAGAATACATCCTCAAGGTTGACGAACATCGCATTACAGGTGGAGAAGAAGATGTTGTTGAGTACCGTTGGGTGCAGAACATGGTCATGCAAAAGTCGTTCGAGCAGTACCCAGATGGGTTCACTGCTTTCGACCAACACATACTATTCCAAAAGCAACAAGAAATGATGTACAGAGTGGAAAACTTCCGATATGCTGACTGGAAAGATCTGCAATTAGACTCCGATGTATTGATGGGACGATTATTGCACAATCGAATCGGATATACGACCCGAAAAAACCTACCAATGTTGCTAGGATTGAAACCTGAACCTTGGCTTGGAGAAATGGAAAAATTGATTCTAGAAAAAGTTCCCAAAGGTGAAAATTTGACAAGGCAAGAAATTCTTGCTGATTTCCCTAAGGGTGACGACCACAAATCTCTGCAACGTGATTTGAAAAATGCAATTAGTAATCTGGAAAGACAGTTATGTCTTGTGAAACAATTCGAAGATGTTAGTGGAAGAAGGAGAAGACTATCTCTTTTCCACAGAGTATACGAAGTGTACGAACCTCTAAGTTTTGAAGATGCTTTGGTCCATGTGATTCAAAGAATGGGGCCTGTGAAGGCATTTACGCTGAGATATTATGTGTCACGAAGTGTAGAAGATTTGGCAATTGCACTAAGAAACCTAGAGGCTGATGGAAGAATAAGTCGAGTCATGGCTTTAGTTCCAGAACCTGAAGCATTCTATGTGCTGCCAGAAGAAGTTTCGAATCTAAATACTCCTAACAGAGAAGACAGAACTCTGCGTATTCTAACACAATCAGACCCATATGTTTCGAGGTTCATTTGGGAAGTTCGCTCGGTACTAGACAGAGGATGGTATCTCCCTGTGTTCAAAGGAGTTGACCCGATTGGTAAGGTTCTGATGTTCAAGATCAATGATTATCTTGAAATCAAGGACATGCACATACCTTATGCATATCTTGATGAATTCTGTTCAGCATTTGAGAAGTTGTTGGATAACCATTCCGATCAACTAGTAGATGTTGCAGTGCTTTCGCAATTCAACGGAATTCCAGTCACCGAATTAGAACAGGATTTCCGCAACGCCTTGGAAAGTATAGGATTCAAACTAGCTGGAGATCGAATGATTCGTGGAGGTGTAGTTGATCCTCAGCCAAGAGAGATTGCAGAGAGGGCACTATTCCATCGACACAACCTCCACCAAAACTCACGCCATGAAAATGAAATTGACGCTCTAGGTAGTGTACAAGAAGTCAGAGATGACTTCGGATTGCGCGGGAGAGCGGAATTATACCGTGTAAGTCTGAAAAACATGGCTAGTGCACACCAATTACATCAGGGAATAAATCTCAGAGGCCATCAAGTTTGGGCGTCTTATGACCACTTTTCAACCCTGTTAGCTATTCGGGGAGAAGAGCCTAATGATGAATTGATAGATATTCTGGAATTCTTCGAGACTCACAGTGACCCTAACCTATTCATGGAAAGGCATGCCATGAAACGTGCTGCTTTCCGTAAATTGATTCAGCCACTATTGCGCAGCGGACATATGGTTCAGGATTATCGAGGCGGCTTCAGATCTGTTGCTCCAAGAAGAGGGCTAGACCCTGTTATTCTACGCAGAGAGTATCTTAGAAGGTTAGTCTCTGATTATCCAGTCATTACGCTAAAACAATTCACAAGACTAGCAGGTACACCGTTTAAACCTGAAGAACTGAAAGCAATCTTAACCGAATTCGAAGATGATGACACTTTGATTAAGGGATTTTTGATTCAAGACTTACACGAAGTTTGCTGGGGACGCAAAGATTTGCTTGATGAAGCAAAGAATGTACCACCGATTCGTGATTTCGTAATTCCTCCATCCGACCCTATCGCACCATACTTTGCTGATGTTCTAAAGCAAAAGTTCGGCTTTGGAAGTGCTTACCTGGTATTCCACAACGCTGAACCTGTGGCGGCATTCAAAGCAAATACCCGTGACAAGGTAATCGATGTCACTGATTATGAGGGCTCAGAAAAGGGTTGGAGAATTGTCAAGGAATTCGCTTGGGAGCACCAAATGCCACTCAAGACAGAACTCAGAATTGGTGGAAAACGTCGAAAGTGACAAATCTACATACCAAAACTAACACCTAGATTAACCAGTACGATAGCCTATGTACAAAACCGGTGCTACATTAAATAACGAGTTCCAACACCAAGGAATCGTGAACCGTAAGGCGTTTCTCTTGATTGCAATGATGCTTCTGGTTAGTTCCAGTCCATTTGTCACACCATCATCTGCTGAAGGAATAGATGATATCGAAGTGTTACAGACAGTGGTAAACCCTGCAAACAACCACACATACCACCTTTTATCGGCCTCATCGTGGAGTGATGCAGCATCCGTTGCTAGGAGCCTAGATGGTTTCTTGGTTACAATTGATGATGCTGAGGAAGACCAATGGCTCTTCGATACATTCGCAGTAAACAATGGCACTACGAGACATCTGTGGACTGGACTATCTGATTCACAGACCGAAGGTGACTTCCGCTGGCATGATGGTACTCCATTCCTTTACAGAAACTGGGGAGATGGGCAGCCAGGTGATGGAGATGATGAGGATTACATTCACATCACTGGAACCAATATGGGATCAATTGAGCCTGCGTCTTGGAATGACCTAGAAAACGATCCACAATATTTCCCTGTTTATGGAGTTGTAGAAATAGGAGAAGGAGCAGATTATGCTCTCAAATTTAATGGCGAAGACGACCACATTATTATTGAAGATGAAATGCCTGATATCGACGATCAAATCGTGATTGAAGCATGGGTGAATATGCCTGATACAGATGGAATTCACTTCATTACAATGTTTGGCGATTATGGCTGGGGATTATACCTAAATGATGGTTACTTAGCTTACTCAAACGAATATTCAATGTCACAAAACCCAACATCAAATGTATCGATTCAGGAGAATGTCTGGACTCATGTCAAAGTTGTGGTCACTACATCATACGCTGGTGAGTTCTTCATCGACAGCGAATCAGCAGGCCTTATTGATATTAACAAATCTCAAATCCCATCTGGAGATTTCGGTTCAAATGACTGTTTCCAATCAGGAGAGGATTGTGACGAACTATACATCGGGAGAATGGGCGCAGGATGCGATTGTAACTATTTCCGAGGTATGATGGATGACCTTCGAATCGGAAATAATGCAAATAACGATTCACTGTGGATGTTCACAGAAGGCGAAGGTGGCATTACGAATGATTCTCAAGGACGCTCAGGAACAATTCATGGAGCATCTTGGGTAATGCCAGATGGAACAATTATTGCACAGGCTGCTGAATTAGAGAATGGTGATTATTTATCTGGCGTGGAATCTAATGCAGGTGATACGTTGCTATTCTTCGTAGACATCCCGGATAACACCCAGTATGTCTCTTTCAACATGTACTCATACGATTTCGATTTCGATTTCGATGAAGATTATTATGAAAATGTTGAGTTCGAAATCTACATCTCCTTGGATAACATTCCATCAGCATGGGACCATGATTATGAAATTGAAACCTACGACTTTGGATTGTATGTTTACGAAACATTCGAATGGCCTGAGGAAGGAACCTATTGGATTACAATATCATCAAATTATGATATTCAAGATTTAGAAATTGCAGCATTTTGGGAAGAAGCACCCGAACCTCCGTCATTGGAGGACATGACGGAACTTAACGATGGAATTTCAGTCACAGGCCAACAAATCAGTAGAAACAGCGGTAAATCTCTGTACTACTATGTAGATTTACAAGAAGAACTGGCCGAATTGCGAGTAAAGACATGGGGAGGTCCAGGAGATTGTGAATTGCACATAGCATACAATGCTCTCCCTCAAACTGACGATTGGGGATGGATTGATGATGTTATGATTGCCGAAACCGGATCTGGAAGTAGTGAAGGTAGACAGATTGGAGGCCAACAAACATCTGACCATTCATACAATTCTGGAAATGATGAGACTGTACAATTATTCGATGCCCAGCCAGGGATATATTACATCATGATGACATCTTATTCAGGATGTCGTCAGGTAACAATTCAGGCAGATTTCACCTACAGCCCAGATAACGTTGACCCAGATTCTGCTATTGAACTAACAGCAGGAATGGCATATGGTCCACTTAGTGGATTTTCGGGGTTGGATCAATATTTCTACATTGATGTACCAGTTGGAACTGAAAGACTAGAAGTCGATCTGAATGGCGGAGATGGAGAAGCAAAAATCATGATGAGGCTAGATCAATATCCAACATGGTCTACCTATGACGCTCACTCAAATGCACCTGGAGCAGGGGATAAAGTTGGATTTAACGACCCAACTCCTGGCCGTTGGTACATCTTGCTTGGTAGTGAAGAATACTACAGCCGCATAGACATCACTGCATCATTTGAAGACAGATATGTGTGGTCGTATGATGGAGAACCAATCCAATTATTCAATGAAGAAGAATTGTCTGGCATGAGTGCACCTGAAGGTGAAGATCTATACTTCTACATCGAAATTGAAGATGATATGGCTACGGACATGATGATAAAGACATGGGGAGGAGAAGGTGACCTTGCTCTTTTCGCTGACACTGAAGAAATAGATTGGGAAGACTTCGAAGGCGGAGGACCAATGGGTCGCCAATGGGGACAAGATGGAACTTATGAGTCGGACATGGGTGAAGCAGAAGAGGAAATCAGTATCTTTTTCGTAAGCGGAAGAATTGACATAACAATAACTGCTATCACTGATATTGAAGACATCTCTATTATCGCTGATTGGGAATCTTTTGACCAACCAGGACCTGGTCCTGTGGATCCAGTAATTCCTGTTGACCCGGATGATGAAATAATACCCTGCAATGAAATGGCAGAAATAATGTTCGAAGAATTCGATATCAACGGAGACGGAGACTTGTCTATTGAAGAAATAGATGAGGGGGCTGAAGAATTCGAAGAGTTGGACTTAAACAAAGATGAAGTCATTGATATGAATGAAGCGAAATTAGCAATGTGTAATTGTGAAAACGAACTTTACATGACATATTCACAGATAGAATCTGGTGAAGTTAGTATCGAATTCATGTCCAGCATAGCTTGGCTTAATGAATATGATTTCTTTGAAATTGACAGTAATAACGACAGATACATTGATTTCGATGAAATGGAAGAACATGGAAAGGATTGTGTGACAACTTACGACCCTCTGGATAGAGATGGCGATGGAACACCTGATGACAAGGATGCATTCCCTGATGATCCCAAAGAAGACACCGACACAGATGGTGATGGTGTAGGGGACAATGCAGATGTATTCGTATCGGTAGACAATGATGTTGTATGGGTTTCTGCTGCTATGATTGGGTTGATTCTTGTATCAGTTCTTGGATTCATGGTTGTACGCTCAAAGAAAGAACCTGAATATGCTTGGGAATATCAGAAGGATAACATGTCTGAGAAGATGCTAGTAAACATGCCTCAAGCACCAACCAGTCCACCTCCTACAACTCAGGAAGTGCCACCTGCTTTGGACTTAGGCCCACCTGTAGCAGATGTCCCAACAGACATGAAAGTATCAGATCTCTACGATTGATTGCGCTTTTTTCCAGGTGCAAGACCAAGAGGTCTCAGCAATGAAAGTACATGCCTATGCATTTGTGGAAGCATTTCAAACAGTACTAGAGCGAGTAAGAACATTGCACCTAACGAAACTACTCTGGATGCGTATGCATGTCCAAACTCAAAGATTGTCAGATTCATCCAGCGCCATTCCGGGTAGCCCATTTGTAACCAAATCAATCCAGCATTTCTGAACAGGTTAAGAATGTGAATCAATGATAATGCAATGAATAGTGCTCTAATTCGCTTTCGCCAGCTGATATCGAGAACAGATATTGCACCTACAAAAATTATCATTGATTGGATTGCAGTGCAAGCAAGAACGAAATTAATGTAAAGCGGTTCACCATTCACTAGCAATTCTGTATGGAATGAATACTCCGACATCTCTTCTGTCAAGAACCAACGATTACCTTCCCATGAACTCCATTCTACTGACTGACCATTGACTGGGTTAGCATATGTATCTCCAAGTGTAACATCCGCTCCTCCTGCAAATGAGAGGAGTGCTGCAGATTGCCAGGCTACAAACCAGATGGCTAGGACATTGAGCATTGGAACATGAGCAATCAGAAGATATGGTAGCCCTGCTGCTGCAACTGCGCCTCTGAACCAACGTAGAGCACTAGCATACTTTTCGATCTCAACTCTTCTTTCCCAAATTGCAATTGCAATCGCACCGGGTAATGTAGCAGCACTCATAATTGTCAAAACTGCATCTTCATGCGAATAGTAGAACCCGGTCTCATTGAAAAAGTAAAAACCGGTCAACACCCAACCGATTGGGGCCAAAAACTCTAGCCGATTGGAACGCATTCTCCAAGTGACAAATAGAATGAACATTCCCACCGCCCCAAGAATGGTAGCGGCAGACCTGTCGACTAGAAGATCACCTGCCATGATTACTTGCTGAAGGCTACTTCCTCTAATGGCTTCTCCTTAATGCACATAGAGGTGAATGATTTGCAACGCTAACATGGAGGGGCCAATCTCGGAGGTTAACATCTCGAAAATCGAGGTCGATTGGAATGGAGCAATAGCCTTCATCGACAGAGATGGAGTGCTAAATTTTGGTAGTCCCAACTACATTAACAGTCCCAATGAACTCACCATAATACCCGGCGCCAAAGAGGCTATTCAAGTCCTGCGCCGCCTGGGATATAGAATTGCCATAGTTACAAATCAATCAGCCATAATGCGAGGATTATGGGACGAAGAGCGCTTGCATTCCATTCATTCTAGATTACAAGATGAGTTGGGTATTTTTGATGTATTGATGACATGCCCACATCGAACAAGAGATGGATGCCAGTGTAGAAAGCCAAGACCAGGGATGTTAATCGAAGCATCAAATCTAATTCGTCAAAAGTCACATAAAAATGTGGACTGGTGGGGTTCCAAACCAGAACCAATACACGAATTAGATCTAATGATTGGCGACCGGGATTCAGACATGGGTGCTGGATGGGCAGTTGGTGCAAGGCTATTCCAAGTTGATGAAATGGTAGGAATTACAGGAGTAATCGACAGAATCATTGCGAATGATGATGGTGATGAATTCAACCCGGTGTGATAATATGTGGCTGGGACTTGACGATACCGATTCATTGGATGGTGGTTGCACGACACTTGTGTTCCATCAAATGTTGGAGGCATTGCCTTGTAGTCATGGTGAACCCAGATTGACCCGCTTATGGCCATTTGCTGCTCAAAGAACAAGGGGTAATGCCTCTCTATCGGTTGAATTGTACTGTGATGAGACTATTATCCAATGGCTCGATGAGTATTGGATGGATAATATCGCTCCACTAAAAGGAGAGATTTCAGATTCCATTCATTCAGAAAGAAAACAATATCCATCAGACCCAGGAATGACTTTGTTCATTGAGAAACCTGAAGAGATAAACTACTGGAATGCTGTTAGAGGAGAAGCCAGTTTTATCGATGGAGGTCACCAATGGGGAGGTCAAGGACGCATTGGAGCTGCAGCATCTTGCGCATGGAGCGGCGATACTGCAACATGGGAAGGGATTGCATGGAGAAAGAATGAGCGTAGTGTAAGTGAAGAGTCACTTACAATTGTAGATGAGATGGAAGGAACATTTCTTTGTCGAGACCCAAGAACCAATCGTGGTTTAATTGCACCTAGAGGTCCATGTCCCGTGATGTTTGGTGTTAGAGCGACTAGTCCAGATGTTGCTTTAGAAGCAACTAAGGAATTGATTAGAGGCAGCGCTGAAACTACCGGTTTTAGAATTTTCAGGACTAATCAGGCATCAGGAGACCACATCGAAGGCGTTTTCGAAACCACTGTTGAATCAAAAGAAATTCTCAATGGAGGTCACGTAATTCTGAATGAAAATATTCTAGCGTTCTCAGAATCAGGTGATCTAAACAAATTGGCACAGTGGTTGGAAATTGGGGATTCCTTCGAATACTGTGGACTGGAATATGAGGGAGATATACATCTTGAAGGATTGCGAGTGACTAAATCACAATCCTTTGACAGACCAATTTGTGAATGCGGTTCAAGAATGAAGTCAATGGGCAAAGAGCAAGGCGTTCGTTGTCCAAAATGCAAAACAAGGAGTTCTGAGGTTTGGGTAGAATCTGAACGGACACCTCCGATATTGGGCTGGGCACAGCCACATGTGGATAAAAGACGACATTTGGCTAAGACTCTCTGATTATTTCCTAAATGTTGATAGCCAATACCTACTGGCAACATCATGGTCAACTCTACCCAAATCACTTACATTGTACTCGGACTTACTCTATTGGCAATGATTTGGTACATTACAAATCAAGGCCGTGCAAATATTGCACGTGTAAAGGCAGAATCTGAACCTGCTGTTGCAGGAGATGATTTGATGGATGGCTCTGCTAAAAACCCAGAGCAATTCGATGAACCTGATGAAGACGCGTTAGACGAGATGGCAAAGCTTCTTGGTGAAGACGAATAATCAGTTGATGAAACCCTCTTCTACCAGTCGAAGAGAGATAGAATTGTCACCATCCCAGAGAATTCTTTTGGAATCCGAATCTGGTCGTGTCAGTAGCCACACTTTATCGGAATTAATTTTCTTCTTCCCCCTAGCAGCCAGCGGACTACCATCCATTGACACCCCTCCTTTAGAGATCAACAAAGTCGTCCAATTACTATTCGAGATGAGTTTGTTAATTCCAGTAATAATCGACGAAGGTATCTGTCCGCTTTCGGGGCAGTAGTCGTCCAAAACCACCAGTGACACACCGGGTAGAACATTTGCAGTATGCATTAACGATGCTAATGCTTGGTCGAAATTACCAACTAGATTCATAGCATGGAATCTAGATGAAGAAGTCAAATCCATCCCCGCAAAAATCTGCGAAAATCTAGTTCCATCTGGCAATTCCGGTGAAGCCCAAAGAACCCTACCTCCGTCGGAAATTGCCTGCCTGGCAAGTTGTATTCCCAAAGAGGTACCACCACAGGAACCCTCTACAGCAAAGTGTATGGAGGAGCCATCCAAAGGTGCTTCCCACAAACTCATGGTATCACTCATTCCAGATTAATCATCGATGGTACTTCGACTTCATCATCTTCTTCGCTAGATTCACCCAATAGCAGATCTAGAAGGTCAACGTTACTCTCCTGTTTCTCGGCTTTTTGTGTGATGACTTTGCGTGAACGCATCAGACGTGCAGAAATCAACTGATGAGCCTCTAATTTGCGTGTCGCTTCGCGATAATCCCTTGTTGAAAAGTAACCTACAAATTCTCCATCCGAATCTACAACTATAATTGCATCCGGATTGACTTTACTCATCATGTCCAAACCTGAAGATAACGGTGTATCTGCAGGTATTGCTAGGATGTTTGTTTTCATGATTTTGTTAACCTTGACTTTGGTTGCATTAATTCCTTCAGACATTGTTTGGAAAATGCCTCTCGCAGTTACTACACCCTGAATTTCGCTGCCTTTTTTGACCAATATTGCATTATCTGGATTTACTGCAAGTTCCTTACAGACTTCGCTAATTCGAGTCTTATTTTCAACAACAATATGCTCGTCAGTAATCGACATATCTGCAACTGTTGGTTCTTGCATATTTCTTTCTAAGTATCCATAGGGCATATTGCTTTCCCAACAATTTATCGATGACAAGCCATATGACCCCATTGCACTTCACCTCAAACATGGCAGGAGAATTACGCAAGGGTGAAAGAATTCCTAGACGACCACTTCCAAAGTTCGAAGAGGTTGGTAGTTTCTCCAAAGCTTTGGCTCGTGATGGCCTGATCGGTACTGCTTTGGACGACACTAATGAGTACGGCCCAGTCGCAATGATTGTCATACTCATGATAGTGGCGACAATTACTGGCGGAGCAATTCTAGCATTCCGTTACATGTGATGACCTCATATTTTGAGTGTTTTTCGATTTTCTTTAGGGCAAGATACAAACCCTCCACAGTAAGCACGCTTCGTATGAGCGATAGTTCGGTCAATGTTGAGAGTCGAACTTCCTCTCAAGATAAACGCTGGACAATAATGGCGGCATTACTGGGAACTAATACCGCAGTAATGCTTTTCCAAGGAATTGAACAAGAGTCTAATCCAAAATTAGTCAGGGAAGTTGCGCTTACCGTTATCGCAGCAACGATTCCATTCCAGGGCATCTATTTCCTCATATACACATTCTTGCTTGAACACAACGGCAATTTGACTGAAGACATGCTTAACAGGCTAAATTTCGCATCTGCGTTATGCCAAGTTGTAGCCTATCTGTCGCTAGGCGGATTAATTGCCCTTTGGTACAGTATGTCCCACATGGTAGGAATTGCTTTCACAGTATCTGCAATTACTTCTATGATATTGGTCCGAACATCTATGATGCAGACCGAAAAAACAGAAGATCATTGAATTGCATTTCTTGCTAATTCGACCGCTTCATCGACGATTTCACCAGAGACTCCAATGTGATTTGCAGGGTCAAACATAGCTTCGAGTTCTTCGACAGAAAATGCTGCTGCAACCGCTGGAGTCCTTGCACAGACATCGATTAGTTCCTCTCCGTTGGCTATTGCTTCGAATGAAGCTGAACGGAGTATTTCGTGTGATTCATCACGCCCGATTCCATGACCTACGAGTTCGATCATTACCTTTTCAGCCATCACGAGTCCTTTCTGGCTAGCGATATTTGCTAGCATTCTATCTCGGTCAACCCAAAGGTTTGTCAGGACATTTGCAGTCTTTGCAAGAACATCTTCGCAGAGCGCTGAACCGTGAGATAAAGTGAAACGCTCACTGCTTGAATTAGCCAAATCTCTCTCGTGCCAAAGTAATGCATTTTCATATGTTGGAATAATAAATGAACGTACAATTCTTGCTAACCCAGATGCATTTTCAGATTTAATCGGGTTCTTTTTGTGAGCCATTGTTGATGATCCAACCTGCTTCTTTACATCGAATCCTTCTCCTGCCTCTGCTATTTCTGAGCGTTGAAGGTTGCGGATTTCTTGTAGCACCTTTTCACAAGTACAAGCGACATTTGCAAGCCATGAAACATACTCAACATATCGATCTCTGCCTACAACTTGTGTCGTAGCAAGAGGTACCTGTAATCCCAGGTGTGTGAGAATTAATCTCTGCAACTCTCTTGCTCCGTCACCTTGTGCTGCTCCTGTTCCAACTGCTCCGAGGAATTTTCCAACTGCAATTCGAGGTGTTGCTTCATCTAATCGAATAAGTTGCCTTCGCATTTCATCGAGCCATACCGCTGTTTTCAAACCGAATGTGATTGGAACTGCAGCCTGACCATGAGTTCGACCGAGCATTACAGTGTCTCTTTCTTTTTCAGCGAGATTTGCTGTAACTTCAATTAAATTGCACAACTGCTCTCTTAGCAGAATGATTGAATCTCTGAGTTGTATTCCAACTGCTGTATCGACAATATCATTGGAGGTAGCACCCAAGTGGATACACCAGCCTGCTTCTCCAGCAGCCTCAGCCATTGCCTTCGTGAGTGCCATTATGTCATGTCTTGTTTCTGCTTCAATCTCCGAAACTCTCTCCTTAGTAACAACGCTAGGAACTGCGATTTCTGCGACCTTAGCATAGTCTTCTTCTGATACCTTACCCATTTCTTTGTGGGCCCATACAAGAGCTCTTTCGACCTCTAGTTGGCGTTGATGCCGGCCAAGTTCTGACCATATTTCTTTGAAGTCCTGGGAACCGTAGCGATAGTCTAGTGGGCAGAATGCCATATTGTAACCCCTTTGAGGATAGGACATGAACATTCCGAGTGTAATAGGAAGCAGATAATTGCTGTTTTATTGGAATATTAGGTGCCCACGGATGCCATCCCATTCGGTTTTAAATTGCAAATCTAAGATGCCATTCATGTGAGGACCTGCTACTACTAGAGTCTCATATTCACCGCCCTCTCCATCAACATTGAATCTATATTTCGCTGCAAGAGACTTCAGGCGAAGCAATGATTCGGCAGTCAAAACATGACCGAGCCATTCATCGGTCAAGCCCTCAGAAGAGACTCCTGTAATCATTACCTGGAACCCGTTACTGACTAAGCCATCCATGTGTGACTCGCTGGATTGGTGCCATAATGGCGTGAATGATTTAATTCCTAGCCGTTCACACATTCTCTCGAGTCTAGTTTTCTGATAGTCAGACCGTATCGCACCGGAAACAATCCCATCAATATCTAAAGTGGCGAGAGCGGATTCAAGATCTGAAATTTCTTCTTCTTGGATTCCTTGAGTAGTTACAGCTAACCAATCACAGCCACATAACTTGGCTTGCATCTCAACCATCGAAGTTCCAGGGATTTGGAACATCCAAGAATCCTCACCTTCGACTATCATGGTAACTAGATGAGTTGTGTCCCAACCCTTGCATTGCGCCCACCATATTGCGGCGCTGCTATCCTTGCCACCACTAGAGAGTACTGCGACCTTCACATTACTCGCATCCCGCCAAGGTTGATAAGACCCCGACCCGGACAGCCACTAGAGGTGGAGACTTTGCAGCCGAGCGGAAGAGGATATGACCATGGCATTACAACATTCAGCCCAGATGGACGATTGTTTCAGGTAGAATATGCAAGAGAGAGCGTAAAGAGAGGTACTACAACCGCTGGACTAAAGTTCAGAGACGGTGTTGTTCTGGTATGTGACAAGCGTATTGCTAGTCGCCTGATAATCCCTGAGTCTATCGAGAAGATGTTCAAGATTGACAATCATGTAGGTATCGCAACCAGTGGACTAGTTGCCGATGCAAGACAACTCGTTGCTCGTGCACGTGTCGAAGCTCAAGTCAACAGAATCACATATGCTGCATCAGTACCAGTAGACATTCTAACCAAGAAGATTTGCGATTTCAAGCAATCGTTTACTCAGTATGGTGGTTCAAGACCATTCGGAACTGCACTATTACTTGGTGGAGTGGATGAAAACGGAATCCATCTATTCGAGACTGATCCATCTGGAGCATACCAGTCGTACCATGCTGGCGCTATTGGAAGCGGTCGAAACACAGTTATCGATTACTTTGAGAAGAACTGGAAAGAAAACTTAACTCTCAATGCTGCAATGAAACTTGGCCTAGAGGCTCTAAGGAATGCTAACGACCAGGAACTAAACAGAGAAGCTGTTGAAGTATCAGTCATTGATTCAGAAGGTTACAGAGTTCTAGACAGAAGCGAAGTAAACAAACAAATCGACCGCCTAAAACCTCTTGAGGAGTGAAACCATTCATGGTTAGCCTAGACTCCGCTGTCTTGGCACGGTGGGAGTATGGCGGTAAGCGATACGAGATTTTAGTTGACCCTGATTTAGTTGACAGTTTCAAAGCAGATCCATCTAGTGTTAACATTGATCAATTTCTTGCAACCGATGAAGTCTGGCATGATGCTAGAGGTGGGGATCGCCCAACTGAAGAAGCGATTGAAGCAACATTTGGCACTCAAGATATCAGCGAAATTGCGGTAATGGTAATCGAGAAAGGTAGTATCCAACTCACTACCAATCAGAGAAAAGAATTGGTTGAGCAGAAGCGCCAACTGATTATTCAAGAAATACATTCTACTGCGATTGACCCTAGAGCAAAAACCCCTCATCCTAAAACTCGAATTGAATTGGCTCTTGAAGAAAGCAGATTTTCTGTAGATCCATTCAAGCGATTGGAGTTGCAGGTCAAAGATGCAATCGATATACTGAAACCACTAATTCCGTTATCATTTGAGCCTGTAAGAATCGCATTCAGAATACCAAGTGCTGGTTACGGAGGATGTGGCAAATTCTTAAGGCCATATTTAGACAAAGAAGAATGGCTCTCAAACGGTGACTGGGCTTGTATTATTCAGTGCCCACCCGGAATGGCAGGCAACCTAATTGGTAAGGTCAAAGGAGTCGCCAGCAGTTCTGAAGTTAAAGAACTGTAATCACTTGTTACAAGCGTCTGCTTTATCATGGGATGGCGGGTCGCCCGACTTGGAGACAAAGAAATGTCAGGAGCGAAAGAAGGCGCCGAGCTGCGCCTCGTGACTCCGGGGGAGGCCATCGGGGCCTCATCAGGAGTGCGAGCAGGAAGTGGAACCCTAATCATGGGTGACAATATTATTGCAACCAAAGTCGGTTGGGTAAAAGAAAACAACGGTGTCACATCAGTTGACCCAATTCATTCGGCATACATGCCGAGATCTGGTGACCTAATTATTGGAGTAGTCGAAAGTGTACGAAACAATCTTTGGTTCGCAGATGTAAACGGACCATTCAATGGATTACTACCAATGTCATTAGCGCCTTGGAAAGTAGAATTTGGTGCAGCAAGAGAACAAATGGATATTGGCGATGTTATGTTGGCACGTGTCCAAGAAGTTGACGAAGCACACAATATCGTTCTTACAATGAAGGGCGTTGGTCTTCGCAGATTGAAAGAGGGAATAATGTCTGAAATTTCAATGAATCACATTTCAAGACTACGTGGAGAGGGTGATTCAACTCTACGCAGTTTGAAAGAAGTAAGCGATTGTAGAATTATAGTCGCTGAAAATGGAAGAGTCTGGGTCGATGGAGACACAGATGGAATCACATTCATGCGTACCGTACTCGATTTAGTACGCAACGAAGGCCACAAGGCCACATTCAATGCTTCTATGGAAGCATTAATCGATAACAGGAGGAATGCCTAATGGGTGGATATGGAGATGTTAAGTTACTACGTGACGATGGATTAAGACTAGATGGTCGTAAAGTCGATGAGATGAGAGATGTACAAGTTGAAGCTGGTGTACTACCAGCAGCAGATGGTTCTGCTTGGGTTAAGCATGGACTAAACGTAGCAGTTTGTGCTGTTTACGGACCAATGGAAGCACACCCTAGAAAAATCCAGAGACAGGACCGTGCTGTTATCGATGTTAGATACAACATGGCACCATTCTCAACAAGTGACAGAATTCGACCAGGATACAACCGAAGATCTCGAGAAATCAGCAAAGTTACTGCCGAAGCACTAGAGAGCGTTGTCCTTGTAGAAAGATACCCAAGATCTAAGATTCGTGTTGAAATCGAAATCCTTGCTGCAGAAGCAGGAACTCGATGTGTTGGAATTACAGCAGCTGCAGTTGCACTTGCAGATGCAGGAATACCAATGCGTGACCTCATAGTCGGTGTTGCTAGTGGAAAAATCGAAGACACAGTAGTTCTAGATTTAGACAAGGCAGAAGACAACTATGGCCAAGCCGATTTACCTATGGGGATACTTCCAACTACCGGAGAGATTGCATTCCTACAGATGGATGGAGACTTATCCGTTGAAGAATACAACACATGTATGGATTACAATATGAAAGCAGCAAAGGAAATTCACGTACTAATGGTGGATGCACTCAAGCGCAGATATACTGAAAAGAACGGAGGTGAGGCTTGATGGTTGAACTCGTACCAAGTCTACTGCGTCAAGAATTGGCTGCACTTGCAGCGAATGATGAGCGTATTGATGGTCGTGGCCAATGGGATTCACGTGACATCAAACTTGAAACCGACTGCCTATACAATGCAGAAGGTAGTGCAAAAGTCACCTGGGGAGAGACCATCATCTATGCTGGTGTCAAATTCGAAATGAGAACACCTTGGCCTGACCGACCTGCTCAGGGATCTTTGATGTGTGGAGCAGAACTACGACCAGTTGCTGGTCGCAAGTACGAGCCTGGACCACCATCACCACAATCGATCGAATTAGGTCGTGTGGTAGACCGTGGAATTCGTGAGTCTGGATGTATTGACATGGATTCATTGTGTATCATACCTGGAGAAAAAGTCCTAGGTGTAATGATCGACATTCACGTCCTTTCAGACAAGGGCAATATCTTCGATGCTTGTGCACTCGGCGCAATCGCTGCTCTAAGAACAGCAACAGTCCCTGCAGAACGTTTTGACATTGGAGAAGACTACCCTCTAGCAGTCTCAATGACACCTACAATGTGTTCGTTTACCCGTGTAGGAGGACGCTATGTTCTGGATGCAAATGAAGAAGAAGAATTAGGTGGAGATGAAAGAATTCACATCACTCTAGGAGATGAAGGCCACTTGCATTCACTTCAGAAGGGATTAAAGGGAACTTTCACGCCGGCCGAATTCGACGAGATACTAGGAGTCGCACAGCAGCGCTGCGCAGAACTCGCTAATCTGGTCAACTCTAAGGAGGCTTGAACATGGCAAAGCGAACACAAAAGGCTGGAGCAACCGGTAAATTCGGTGCACGATATGGTGTCAGCGTCCGACGTAACGCAGGCATGGCCATGAAGAAGAAGACAGCCAAGTATACTTGTCCAGTATGCCAGTACCGCAAGGTCGGCCGCAAGTCCGTAGGAATATGGGCATGTGGCAAGTGTGGCCACACATTCGCTGGCGGCGCATGGGAACCTTACACCCGTGCATCCGATGCAAATAACAGAATCATACGCCGTAATGCAGATGGTGCAACCACTGCAGACATGGCATACATCGCACAGCAAGCTGCAATCGAATACGAGCGTGCACTTGCTGCTGGTGAAATAGACGAAGAGGAGTGATTCTTTTTGTGGTCAGTCCGCCTATCGGTGGATTCACCATGGGCTAAATCTTTGGCATCTAGCCTTGCTAGTGAAGAAGAAGTAACCGTTGATGGTAACATTTTCAGTTTCACTCTGAATGAATCACGTGCTAAAGATGCCAGAGCAATGTGGAATACTAGAATGAGATCACTTGTAATTGCAGATAATGTCATACGTGTGATAGATTCAACAAATAATGGAAACTGAGGTGGAATAATGGAAGCAGCCCAACAATTACAGATGGTAGTAGCCGAAGTACAAGCAGCCAGACAACAGGTTGCTTCATTAAACGCTCAATTACGAGAACTAGAAGGCACAGTTGCGGCTGTAAAGAGTCAACCAGAAGACATGGCACTACACAGGCAAATGGGTACTATCCTCGTAGAGGTAGATGACAGGAGCCAATTACTCGAAGATTTGGAAGCAACCCTAGTCCAAATGAAAGCTGCTGTTTCGACAATGGCTGAAAGGGAAGCTGAATTAATTTCAACATATGAAAAATTGAAGCAATCTCTTGAGGGATGAATTTGGATAAGTTAGCAGACTGGATTGAAAACGCAACATCTAATGGTGCTGTTCCAGTTCTTACCGGTAGAAACGGAGACATGGACACCATTGGGTCTGCAATTGCATTGGCAGCATCAAATCCAAATCTACTAGCATGCGGACTACATTTAGGTCGACTGGCGAACCGCCTGTGTCAGGAATTGAATGCTCCGTTCAGAAAATTAGCAAAGAATCCTGGTTGGCCAGAAAAAATGGGTGGCATAATTATCGTTGATGCAGCATCAGAATCACAAACTGGACTAACAATTCCAGAAGGAATTCCGAAGTGTGTAATTGACCATCACGACACATGCGAATGGGTTTTCGGAGACAAGGACCTCGAACTTAGAGGAGATGCCCGTGCCACGACACAAATGGTTTTTGAATATCTAAAGTCATCATCTCCAAATACTCTTTCCGATGAAGTAAGAAAACTACTGCTCGCAGGTCTAATAACAGATACTGGAAGATTCCGCCATGCTGACCGGTCTGCACTGAAGTGTGGAGCAGAACTTATGGAAGGTGCGAATTTCGAATACCAAGAATTTGTAGAATACATTCAGAATGAAACAATTTCTGCAAGTGACCGTGGTGCTATCTTGAAAGGAATGTCGAGATGCCAATCAATTGAATCTGGCAAATGGAATTTGGTTCATACGCATGCGGGCATCCATGAAGGTAAAGTGGCTGCATTGATTATCCAAGCAGGCGCAGAAGTTGCCCTAGTATCGAGGAATCGTGATGGTGAAACAAGACTCACTGCCAGAGCGCCAAGGTCATCCACAATATGTGGAGTTCATCTTGGAAAAATGATGCAGGAACTTGCAGAAAAGATGGGCGGAGAAGGCGGCGGTCATGATGGAGCAGCCGGCTGGACCGGTAAGATAGATCGAATCGCTGCTGAAACTGCATTCATCAATATTTTAGCTAATACAAAGAGGGATGAAAAGTGAATCCTGAAGAGATAATAATAGCATATGAAAATGGAGAGAGAGAACTAGATGGTCTCTTGGAAAAGATGAGATGGACAAGTTGGCTTGGAGTTGCTGAACTTGGACTGGTGATGAATAGTGGAATTGTTGAATTCATGAATGATAAACTCACTCCTGCAGAAATCGAAGTACTAAACTTAGTGAAGAAAAGACTTGCTGGTGAAATCAATCTAGAATCTATAGAGGGGGCTCTTGTTGTGGCAAGAAATCCTGAAACAAGAGATTTAGCACTTGAGGGGCGATTGCGAATGGAGAGAGGATTAGTTCACTTCGAGAGCGGTAACATAGAGGCGGCAAGAGATGATTTGACTTGGGCCGAAACCCGTCTTAAATCGGTATCAAAGGCAAGCAGAGATCATGATATCTCGCTTCTAAACAAAGCAGCATTCCATCTTTCAATTGATGAACCAATGATGGCATTGCATGTGCATGGTGAAATTTCACGAAGTGCGGGACATGCCAATGAGACAATCGCTATTTCCCGTATACAGGCAGCAAGAATCCATTTGGCATTTGGACATACATTTGACGCAGCTAGATGTGCATTCAACTCCCACGCTCACTCAATGATTGCTAAACAGACTGAACTTGCGGTTGAATCTGGCGCAATATTTGTAGAAATAGCCAGTGAATTCACCAATGAAAACGCTGATAAATTTGCAGACCAAATTATGGATGCTAAGCCCTTGTCTGTAGGGGATAAAGCGCCAATTTTACAGGTTCATCCGGATGACGTAAACGGTGTATTCGAATGGTGTGTAGAAAATACCGAAGAAGGATACTCTGGACAAGACAGGCCAGACTTACGAGCACTACTAATGTTGGCCAAAAGACTCCAACGTGAAAATCTATTTTCTGAATTACTCAGCAGTCCAAGTGTAGTAGAAGATGCAATGCTTGCCGCACTTTGTGCTTCTGCTAGTGAAGGAGAAATGGCAGAAACATGGACAAAGAGGGTTACCGAAATTCTTACTCTCAAAGGCGCATAATCAAAGCATTGATTGAGCCTTTAACATCCATTCTTCAGCCCATTCATCACCAGAAGTGAATAGAGAACGAGCCAGGAAGAAGGCTTCTGCTGCATCTCCTGCTGCGATTAGATTTTGTAAATTAACAAGGTTTTTGTCGACTAACTCTTCCTCGACAACATCAGTGTTTTCGCTGCTATCATCAATTTGGACTTCCGATATATTCTGAGATAACAATTGCATCTTCTCAAGGAAATCAGCACGAGTATCCAACGAAGGACCACTCCATGGCACAGCATCTTTGCCATCCATTGCTCCTTTCAAACGCTGCAGAAACAAATCCCTAACCAACTCAGTTGGCCTTATTTGTTGAACATGATCATAACATAGCCAAGCCTGATCGATTTCACTTCTTCTTTCATGCAATCTTCCAAGTTCCATCCATAATTCATGATTGGCAGGCCGATGAGCTAAGAGATGGTGAACGAGTTCAATGAAAAGTTCCTCATGGCCAGCATTTCTGATTCTCTCTAATCTACGGCCATAAACAATATTTGCTCTTTGGTCGGTAAAATCTAATCCCCTGCACCTTATTGAGAATCGCAAAAGCGCTTCATC
>Ga0233444_10000860_pt1 | contig 36804 bp, 29 predicted proteins | sample SI_124_October20_6_FD_182792 | JGI IMG/M metagenome (GOLD analysis project Ga0233444, IMG submission 182792) | Seawater microbial communities from Saanich Inlet, British Columbia, Canada - SI_124_October2016_10_MG | ecosystem: Environmental > Aquatic > Marine > Inlet | place: Canada: British... | reverse complement strand
CAGCTGCCGCACGGCTGTTGGCGCATGGTGGTAATGAGAACGATCAAGTGTCTTAAGGGCATTTGGTGGATGCCTTGGCATGCACAGGCGATGAAGGACGTAATACGCTGCGATAAGCCGTGGGGAGCTGCGAATAAGCTTTGATCCATGGATTTCCGAATGGGGAAACCCGGCCATTTATGGTCATCTTACTTTGAATATATAGAAGTAAGAAGCGAACCTGGGGAACTGAAACATCTAAGTACCCAGAGGAAAGGACATCAACCGAGACTCCGTTAGTAGTGGCGAGCGAACGCGGACCAGGCCAATGCCGATTATTTTTTGAACTGGAACCATCTGGAAAGTTGGGCATAAGTGGGTGATAGCCCCGTACAGGTAGAAAAGATAGTCGGATACGAGTAGGGCGGGACACGTGAAATCCTGTCTGAACATGGGGGGACCACCCTCCAAGCCTAAGTACTCGTGCATGACCGATAGTGAACAAGTACCGTGAGGGAAAGGTGAAAAGCACCCCGACGAGGGGAGTGAAATAGATCCTGAAACCGAATGCCTACAATCAGTTGGAGCCTCTTTATGGGGTGACAGCGTACCTTTTGTATAATGGGTCAGTGACTTAGTCTGGCAAGCAAGCTTAAACCGTTAGGTGTAGGCGCAGCGAAAGCGAGTCTTAATAGGGCGTCATAGTTTGTCGGATTAGACCCGAAACCTAGTGATCTAGATATGAGCAGGTTGAAGGTGCAGTAACATGCACTGGAGGACCGAACCCACTAATGTTGAAAAATTAGGGGATGACTTGTGTCTAGGGGTGAAAGGCCAATCAAACTAGGAAATAGCTGGTTCTCCGCGAAATCTATTTAGGTAGAGCGTCGTATGAATACTCTCGGGGGTAGAGCACTGGATGGGCTAGGGGGCTTCACCGCTTACCAAACCTAACCAAACTCCGAATACCGAGAAGTACTATACGGCAGACACACCATGGGTGCTAAGGTCCATGGTGGAGAGGGAAAGAGCCCAGACCGCCATCTAAGGTCCCAAAGTTATGGTTAAGTGGGAAAGGAAGTGGAATGTCCAAAACAACCAGGAGGTTGGCTTAGAAGCAGCCATCCTTTAAAGAAAGCGTAACAGCTCACTGGTCTAAGTAAGACGTCCTGCGCCGAAAATGTAACGGGGCTAAAACCATACACCGAAGATGCGGGCGCAATTTATTGCGCGGTAGCGGAGCGTTCTGTAAGCCTGTGAAGGGAACACGCGAGTGTTCCTGGAGGTATCAGAAGTGAGAATGCTGACATGAGTAACGATAATGAGGGTGAGAAACCCTCACGCCGAAAGTCCAAGGGTTCCTGCTCAATGTTAATCAGAGCAGGGTTAGTCGGCCCCTAAGGCGAGGGAGAAATCCGTAGTCGATGGGAAGTAGGTTAATATTCCTACACCAGTGGGTAGTGACGAATTGCGTGTGTTGTTCATCCTTATTGGATTGGATGGGCCGCGAAGCAGTTCCAGGAAATAGCTCCCACATGAGACCGTACCCGAAACCGACACAGGTGGACTGGTAGAGTATACCAAGGCGCTTGAGAGAACGATGCTGAAGGAACTCGGCAAAATGCCTCCGTAACTTCGGGAGAAGGAGGCCCGCTCAGAACGCAAGTTTTGAGCGGGGGCACAGAATAGGGGGTAGCGACTGTTTATTAAAAACACAGGGCTCTGCGAAGTTGCAAAACGACGTATAGGGTCTGACGCCTGCCCGGTGCCGGAAGGTTAAGAGGAGAGGTGCAAGCTTTGAATCGAAGCCCCGGTAAACGGCGGCCGTAACTATAACGGTCCTAAGGTAGCGAAATTCCTTGTCGGGTAAGTTCCGACCTGCACGAATGGCGTAACGACTTCCCCGCTGTCTCCAGCATCGACTCAGTGAAATTGAATTCCCCGTGAAGATGCGGGGTTCCTGCGGTCAGACGGAAAGACCCCGTGCACCTTTACTATAGCTTTGCAGTGACATTAGTGTCGGTATGTGTAGAATAGGTGGTAGGCTTTGAAGCGAGGGCGCTAGTTCTCGTGGAGCCGCAATGTGAAATACCACCCCTATCTATATTGATGTCTAACCGCGGACCGTTATCCGGTTCCGGGACCCTGCATGGTGGGTAGTTTGACTGGGGCGGTCGCCTCCCAAAGAGTAACGGAGGCGCGCGATGGTAGGCTCAGGCCGGTCGGAAATCGGTCGTTGAGTGCAATGGCAAAAGCCTGCCTGACTGCGAGTCTGACAAGACGAGCAGAGACGAAAGTCGGTCATAGTGATCCGGTGGTCCCGCGTGGAAGGGCCATCGCTCAACGGATAAAAGGTACGCCGGGGATAACAGGCTGATGACGCCCAAGAGTCCATATCGACGGCGTTGTTTGGCACCTCGATGTCGGCTCATCGCATCCTGGGGCTGGAGCAGGTCCCAAGGGTTTGGCTGTTCGCCAATTAAAGCGGTACGTGAGCTGGGTTTAGAACGTCGTGAGACAGTTTGGTCCCTATCTGCCGTGGGTGTAGGAAATTTGAGAGGAGTTGCCCCTAGTACGAGAGGACCGGGGTGAACATACCTCTGGTGGAGCTGTTGTCGCGCCAGCGGCATTGCAGCGTAGCTAAGTATGGACGGGATAACCGCTGAAAGCATCTAAGCGGGAAGCCTCCCTCGAAACAAGATTTCCCTTGAGAACCGTGGAAGACCACCACGTTGATAGGCCGGGTGTGGAAGCGCAGTAATGCGTGTAGCTTACCGGTACTAATTGTTCGATCGACTTGATCGTTCTCATTTCCCCATGCGCTGGCCTTTTTGTAAGGCTGGCCTTAATTACAAGCTCAGTTTTGATCAATAATCTGTTTCATATTGCGCCGACTTGGTGACTATGGCAAAGCGCCTAAACCCGATCCCATCCCGAACTCGGAAGTTAAACGCTTTAGCGCCGATGGTACTGCATCTTAAGGTGTGGGAGAGTAGGTCGTTGCCAGGTCTGCGGAATATGAAACAGTTTCTGTACTCTTCTTCACAATTCAAACACCCCTGACATCACTAATCGGCCCGCAAGCGGCTTTCGCACGTCTTCCTTGAGGATAGCGCTCTAGGTGAGCGCGCGGGCGATGGCTGTGTCGAGATAGGCGCAATGGCGTTTGAGGCGCTTTTGGCGCAGCCCTGCGAAGCGGTGCTGCCAGCCCATTGTGTATGTGCCGAGGCAATCAATGAGCTTTAAATGCCCATCGGCGGCCCAGACAATATTGGGCGGCCCGGGATGGCGCATCCAAATTTCGGTTTTTAAAATATAGGCATGAAGATTTTCAACGGCTACCTCTAGCGCCGGCGTGGCGCCTTGGGTTTGCAACACGGTCTCCAGATTGGCGGCGGGTTGGCCTTGGGCATCGGTGTAATAATCGAACACCAAACCGGGCCCTAAATTGGTGGCCTGCCAGCCATGCATGTGGGGCAAATGTTGCCACACATAGGGGTCGGTGGTGGTTAAGGCTTTTTGCCGATAGGCGCGGGCTTCCAAAACATTGTCATCTCGCCACGTGGTGGGCATATGCCGGTATAGCCCGCCTTTGGCGTTTAATTGGTCGCGGATATGGGCTTGCCGGGCGACTTTGATGCACAGTTTTGGATTATCGGGATGTTGGAAGACCCACCTGCGATTGCCCATGCCGATGGCATTGTCGACATGGAGGTCGAGGGTTTTGCTGTCAAATAGCGGTTCGGTCATCGACATGGGTGGGTTCTTCATCTGGTTACGCGCACTTGCTTATGCTGGAGAGCTTAGCAAAAGTCGAGATAAATGTAACCAATTGGCGGAAAAGCAAAGGCGCGTGGAATATTTTTAGGAAATGGTGAGAAGCCTCTATGCAAACGGCTATTTTGTGTTACAACCACTGCACTTCACGGGGCTTTTGGCCCTGTTTCAATATCTGTCGCGGGGTGGAGCAGCCCGGTAGCTCGTCAGGCTCATAACCTGAAGGTCGTAGGTTCAAATCCTACCCCCGCAACCAATAAAAAAGCCCCCAAGACTGGGGGCTTTTTTATTGGTTTCTGAGGTTACGGATTTTCACCTAAGTTCACGCTAAAAGGGCTTTGCTTACGAAGTAAGCTCTAGCCCGCCTTGCGCCTGCTTAGGAATTCTACCCTCGCGACCACCGCTTTCGAAAGGTAACAGTCACATGGCTCTGGCCAGAACAACCGGATGACGCGACCTCCTTTGTGAGGAGGTCGCGTCGCCAGTCTAGTTCGTATTGGTGCCCTACGAAGCAGGTTTAGAAGTAAAAACTAGCCGAGACCTCAAAGACAGAGCTGTCAACATCAAAGCTATACTCGGTTGATTCTGAGATAGCATATAAAGCACTGATACCGATTTGGTCGCCAAATATTTTAGTTAAGCCTAAGCCTATCTCGCGGTCGTCCAAAAAGTCATCGATATCGGTCAATAGATAGGCTCTGAAGGTCAATCCATTGCCTAAGCCTCGGTCATATTTAAAATCGATGTATTCGGTGGTCTCGTCATCGCTAGAGGCGAAGCCGTTGTCATCTCTGCAATCGGTCGACCGATCATCTGACCTAATTCCAACACTATAGCCTTTTCCGGTGCCGGCGAGGATGTTCGCGCGACGAGCATGATAGGCCACGCCGAGTTGAAGGCTGTCTGTTTCGCATAAGTCATTGTCAGCATAGAAGTCGTATTGCTCCTCGTAATCTTCAAAAGTGATGCCAAGGCTTACTTTTTCTGAGACGAAATACTCTCCCGTAAGGGCAGTGGCATCTACATCAAAATCTAGGTCTCCGTTTTCGCCATCCCCAGATGTGATAGCCCAAGAGAGGGAACCGAGATGGAGGTTTTCCTGTGCAGCAGCCGGAAAGGCTATTACCAGAGCTAAAAGACAATATTTTATAAATCGCATGACTTTCTCCTTTTATTTTTTTTGAAGTCCGAATTAGGCTATCCAGATTCCGGCGATAAGTCTAGCGCATGGACTGGCGTTCCTATTTATCGTCCTTTATCTGGGCTACCCTATCTAATCCGCCATTTCCCCATTCCCCTCCCTCCCATGACAGGCTATAGATGCGCTTCCTGCAATTCGAAAGTTAGCTTCTGCTATGGCCGCCAGCCCTCCCATTCTTTATGTCGACGACATCCACCTCACGCACGGCGTTCAGCCTCTGCTGGATGGCGCCGCTTTATCGGTCAGTCGCGAAGACCGCATTTGTTTGGTTGGGCGCAATGGCTCCGGCAAATCAACCCTGCTTAAAATCATCGCCGGCCTGGTCGATGCCGATGACGGCGAGCGCTTTGTGCAGCCAGGCATTGCCATTGAGTATTTGGCGCAAGACCCAAGTTTCGACGGCTTTACCACGGCCGAAGATTATGTGCTGCAAGATGTGTTGAACAATGAAGACCGCCAACGCGCTTTCCAGCTTATGGCGGATTTACATGTTCCCCCCGAGGCCGTTCTCGCGCCACTGTCTGGCGGCGAGCGACGCCGCGTGGCTCTGGCCAAAGCCATGGCCACCCAGCCTGAAATCCTGTTGCTCGATGAGCCGACCAATCATCTCGATTTGCCCGCCATCGAATGGCTGGAGCAAGCCCTGCGCCAGATTAATTCGGCTCTGGTTTTGGTGAGCCATGATCGGCGCTTTTTGTCGAATATGGCCAATCAAACCGTCTGGCTCGACCGTGGCAAAACCAAGATTATGCGCAAAAGTTTTGCCTATTTTGAAGATTGGCGCGACGACGAATTAGAACGCGAAGCCAGCGAACAACATAAATTGGCGCGCAAAATTGCCCGCGAAGAAGATTGGGTGCGCTATGGCGTGACGGCGCGGCGCAAGCGCAATGTCAAACGGATGGGCGATTTATCGAATTTGCGCAAACAACAACGCGACTATCGCGGCCCCCAAGGGGGCATGGAAGCGGTGATGCAGGCCGGCGCGCAATCGGGCAAGCTGGTGGTCAAGGCGGATGAGATTCATAAAAGCTTCGGCGATAAGAAAATCGTTGAGAATTTCAGCACGCAGATAAAACGCGGCGCACGGGTTGGGCTTATTGGGGCCAATGGCGCCGGCAAAACCACTTTGCTGAATATGTTATTGGGCAAGCTAGAGCCCGATAGCGGCAATATTCGTTTGGGCAAAAACCTGACCCCCTTGCTGCTCGACCAGCAGCGGGCGGGCATCAAGCAAGATTGGAACGTCAAGGATGCGCTGACCGATGGCTCTGGCGATCGGGTGCCTTTGGGCGACGATAGTATGCATGTCATTGGCTATATGAAAAATTTCCTGTTTCATCCGGCGCAAATGCGCACCCCTGTCTCGGTGCTTTCCGGCGGCGAGCAGGCGCGGCTGTTTTTGGCGCGCGGCCTGCGCCAGCCGTCCAATTTGCTGGTCATGGATGAGCCGACCAATGATTTAGACCTCGAAACGCTTGATTTGCTGCAAGAGATGATTGGTGCCTATGAGGGCACGGTTATTCTGGTCAGCCATGACCGCGATTTCCTCGACCGCACGGTCACCAGCGTGTTCAACGCCGAAGGCGAGGGCACATGGCTGGAATATGCGGGCGGCTATTCCGATATGAAAGGGCAGCAGAAGGCCAGTCTTAAAAACCGAGGCAAGCTGGCAGATGTCGGCCCTATTGCGGGCGCCAAAGAAGACGGGCAAGGGACCCCAAAGGACGCGCGGCCCCCTTCTGGTAAGATGAGCTATAAACACAAATTCCGACTGGAAAAACTGCCCGCGGAAATGGACGCTTTGGCCCGAGAGATAGAAAAAATGGAGGCCATTTTGGCCGATGCCGAGCTGTTTACCAAAGCGCCCGAGCGTTTCGATGCCGCCGTGAAGAAATTAGCCAAAGCACAAGCTGATTTGGCCGCCGCCGAGGAAGAATGGCTGGAGTTGGAAGTCTTGCGCGAAAATCTCGATGGCGGATAGCGATAGGCCGTTTTTATTCTGCTTCGGGGCCGGCGTCTTTTTGAGCTCAGACTTGGTGATGTTGCAGCGGTTTGCCAGTTTCACCATGTAGGGTCTTGTGTTGGCTCTCTTGGGGGCGGTGTTGCTTTTGCCAAGCCTTTTGAGCGTGCCGTTTTTCAACAAAAGCGCTTTGGTGGAAGCCAAAGCCTCGGCGTAAAGCAGATTTTAAACAGCTGAAACGCCGCGTTTTTTCGCGAGACTTAATGTTTGGCGCGTCACGCATTACCTGATAGTTTGTCGCCGAGTTTTAAGCAATCGGGAGAATAATCATGCGGGAAGTTAAACATTTCATAGGCGGTCAAGCGACGCGCGGGGCCGCGACCCGCGATGGCGATATTTACAACCCAAGCACCGGCCAAATTCAGGCCACGGTTTGCCTAGGGGGCGCCACCGATATGGAAGCGGCCGTGCAAGCGGCCAAAAAAGTGCAGCCAGAATGGGCCGCCACCAATCCGCAAAGACGCGCCCGTGTGATGTTCGCTTTCAAGCAATTGCTAGAAGATAATATGGACGAGTTGGCGGCTATGCTGTCGTCCGAACACGGCAAAGTGATTGCCGATGCCAAGGGCGATATTCAACGCGGCCTGGAAGTTATCGAATTTGCCTGCGGTATTCCGCATTTGCTAAAAGGCGAATATACCGAAGGCGCTGGCCCCGGCATTGATATTTATGCCACCCGCCAGCCGCTCGGCATTGTGGCGGGTATTACGCCGTTTAATTTCCCCGCGATGATTCCCATGTGGATGTTTGGCATCGCCATTGCTTGCGGCAATGCGTTTATTCTCAAACCATCGGAAAAAGACCCAAGCCTGCCCGTGCGTTTGGCTGAGCTGATGCTGGAGGCGGGCGCGCCCGAAGGTCTGTTGAACGTGGTGCATGGCGATAAAGAAGCCGTGGATGCGGTGTTGCATCATCCAGATATTAAGGCGGTGAGCTTCGTTGGCTCGTCGGACATTGCCCAATATGTTTACGCGACGGGGGCCGCCAATGGCAAACGCGTGCAAGCCATGGGCGGGGCGAAAAACCACGGCATTATTATGCCAGACGCCGATATGGACCAAGTGATTGCTGATTTCTCTGGCGCTGCTTTCGGCTCGGCTGGCGAACGGTGCATGGCTTTGCCCGTGGCGGTGCCTGTGGGCAAAGACACGGCCGATGAATTTGTCGGGCGCATGCAAGAAGAAATGGCCAAGCTGACCGTTGGGGTTTCCAGTGACCCAGACGCGCATTATGGCCCCGTGGTTTCGGCCGCGCATCGGGCCAAAGTAGAGAGCTATATTGAGATGGGCGTGCAAGAAGGCGCGGCGCTTCTGGTCGATGGCCGCGGGCTGAGCCTGCAAGGCAATGAAGAAGGGTTTTTCATTGGCCCGTCTTTATTCGATAAAGTGACCTCGGATATGCAGTCTTATCAGGAAGAAATTTTTGGTCCGGTTTTACAAGTGGTTCGGGCCGATAATTTGGAAGAGGCGGCCCGTTTGCCGTCGGAACATCCCTATGGCAATGGCGTGGCGATATTTACCCGCAATGGTTTGGCGGCGCGCGAATTTGCCTCGAAAGTAAATGTGGGCATGGTGGGCATTAATGTGCCGATACCCGTGCCAGTGGCCTATCACACCTTTGGCGGCTGGAAGCGTTCGGCTTTTGGCGATACCAATCAGCATGGACCCGAAGGCATTAAATTTTATACCAAAGTGAAAACGGTAACGCAGCGCTGGCCGTCTGGCGATGTTGACGACCAATCGTTCATCATTCCGACGATGAAATAAATCCAGCGCACGACCCTCAAGGCTTGCCCTTTTGGTTAATCAAGGCATACTCATAGACTAACAAGAGTGCCATGATTTGAATGGAAGAAAAACATGAGCCAGTCCCCTACCACCCGCCCTGCCGACGATATGAAACATACCGATGTCTTAATTATCGGAGCCGGCATTTCCGGCATTTCTTCGGCTTTTCATTTGCAAAAACATAGCCGCAAAACCTCGTTTGAAATTCTTGAACAAAGAGACGGCATTGGGGGCACATGGGACTTGTTCAAATATCCAGGCGTGCGCTCCGATAGCGATATGTATACGCTCGGCTTTTCGTTCCGGCCTTGGAAGCAGGCAAAAGCCATCGCCGATGCGCCCGCCATTATGGACTATCTCAAAGGTGCGGTGAGCGAGAGCAAAATTGACCAGCTCATTCGCTTTGGCAAGAAAGTCGTGGAGGCCAAATGGTCGAGCCCCGATAGCAAATGGTTCGTGACCATTGAAGATAAAGCCACGGGCGAACGCGAGATTCAAAGCTGCAAATTTATTCATAGTTGCGCCGGATATTATAATTACGACCACGGCTATCAACCCGATTTCCCGGGCGTCGATAGCTTTAAAGGCGCGCTTGTGCATCCGCAATTCTGGCCAGAAGACCTGAATTACGAAGGTAAAAAAGTGGTCGTCATCGGCTCTGGCGCCACCGCCGTGACTTTGGTGCCAGCGATGGCGCAAACCGCCACGCAGGTAACCATGTTGCAGCGCTCGCCAACCTATATTGTGGCGCGCCCGGCGGAAGATGGATTTGCTAATTTCACCCGCAAGTTTTTGCCGTCGATGATGGCCTATGGGCTCACGCGCTGGAAAAATGTTTTGATGGGACGGTTTTTCTTCTGGATGTGCCGCAAATATCCAGACGCCATTAAAAAGCGTCTGTTGGATGAATTGCCGGCTCAATTGCCAGAAGGCTTTGATATTGAGAAACATCTCACGCCTAAATATAACCCATGGGATCAGCGCGTCTGCTTGGCGCCAGATGGTGATTTTTTCACCTCTATCCGCAACGGCAAAGCCGATATTGTGACCGATCATATCGAGCGTTTCACCGAAGATGGCATTGTGTTGAAATCGGGAGAGACCTTGGCGGCCGATATTGTGGTTTCCGCCACCGGTCTCGATTTGAACTTCCTTGGCAATATTGATGTCAGTGTGGATGGCGAGGCGGTCGAGCCTGGCAATTTGCTGAATTATAAAGGCATGATGTATTCGGGCATTCCAAACCTCGTGGCTTCTTTTGGTTATACCAACGCGTCGTGGACGCTGCGCTGTGACCTGACCTCGCGCTATTTAACCCGCATGGTCAATTATATGGATAGAAAAGGCTTGGGACGCGCCATGCCGACGCCCGATATGGCCGATATCGAGTTTGAGCCCTTGTTGGATTTTTCCTCTGGCTATATCACCCGCAAATCGGCAGAGCTGCCAAAACAGGGCAGCGTCAAGCCTTGGGTGATGTATCAAAACTATATTGCCGATATCTTTTTGGTGAAATTTGGCGCCTTGCGCGACAATGGACTTAAATTCACCAAATAGGCTTTTCCTCTAAAGGCTAGCCGCCAGCGCGCGGGTGCCCGCCAGCATTTGCTTGAAACTCTGGCGCAGCATATTGGCTGTTTGGTCGGGGCTGGCAAAAGTTGCGATGACAAGGTTTTTCGCCTGATGGACGTAAATCACTTGGCCATGCACGCCCATTGCTAGGCGCTCGCCTTGGGCGGCATCAAAATTCCACCAGAAGCTACGATAGCCGGTAAACCCGGGAATATATTTCGGGTGCGCGGGGTTGGTGTTAATGCCGGCTTGGCCAGCCGCTAAATCGGCTTTCGTTAGCGCATAAGTATCGGCCATCCAATCGGCGGGCGCGATTTGCGTGTCGCCCAATTTACCATGCCCCAAAGCCATCAGCCCAAAGCGGGCGGCGTCGCGCAAAGTCGAGTTAAAGCCGCCGGTCGAAATGGGAGCAAAGGCGACATCCGTGGTGAATACGCCGTCATGCTCGGTGCCCAGCGGCGCCCAAATTTTATCGCGCACATAATCTTTTAAAGGCTGGCCCGTAACCCGCTCGATAAGCCAGCCGATGACATCGACATTGGGCGATTGATATTCATATTCGGCACCCGCTACGCCGCCTTCGGCGCGGGTGAATTTGGGCAACATATCGCGCACGCCGCGCGGGGTGTCGGTCTGCATTGGGTCGATGGCCAGCAGCTCGAAATCGGCGAAAAAGCCTAAGCGACGGAAATATTCGAGATGCACACTGCCCGGTGTCATATCTTCATATTCCTCGGTGTAATTTAGCGCCGTCACCATGTTCAGCGTCTCGCGAATGCTCACCTCGGCGAAGACGCTGCCTTCGAGTTCTGGCAGATATTTGGCCGGCGAGGCGCTCTCGTCTAGCCCGTGTTCCTGGGCCGCAATCCCATAGGCGGTCGAGATGAGAGATTTGGTCATCGAGGCCCATAGGTGATGGTCATGCGGGCGGAAGTTATCGAAATAACTCTCATAGATAATCTCATTGTTTTGCACCACGAGATAGCCGTCTAAACTATCGGCCGCCATGGCATCGCCAAGCCGCACGGGTTTGCCGTTGAGCTCATAGGTGAAATTGTCAATGTCTTGCGTGGTGCCCTTGGGTAGCTGATAAATCGTCTCGCCGCGCGGTATCATGACGCTGGGCAGAATAGAGAAATTACGCAAAGCCCAACGAATATTATCGGGCGCGCGCCACCCGACGAAAGAGGCCGTTTGCGGGGTCTGGCGAGAAAATTTAGACATGGTCATATCCTTGAAGGTTGGCGATTACTTTTGGTTCTGGCCACGTTGGCGAATATTTTCGCGGCGCGCTTCAATGGCTTGGCCGTCGACTTGCGAATTGGCGGCGCCGCTGCGTTTGGCTTCCAAATGCAAGCCATCGCCATAGGTTTGCGCATAGCCATCATCCATCAAGGCTTTATAGGCAACCAGCGTTTCGGGCACGCAAGACTGCATGTCGCTGGCCAGTTGCAGGGCTGTTTCCAAGAGCGCGTCGGGGGCGACGATATGGTTGATCAATCCCCATTGCAAAGCCTGTTCGGCCGAGATGAAATTGCCCGTGAGCGAGACTTCCTTGGCGCGCGATGGGCCCAAAAGGCGGGTCAGCTTTTGGCTCAAGCCCCAGCCCGGCAAAATGCCGACGCGGGCATGCGTGTCGGCAAATCGCGTGTTGGGCGTGCCGATAAGCACATCGCAAGCCAGCGCAATTTCGAAACCGCCGGTAATGGCCACACCGTTAATGGCGCCAATGACGGGGCCAGAAAAACGGCTGATAGATTTCACTGGATCATCGGTGGTGATCGCAATGGCGGGGCCATCGGCATTGCCGCCCAATTCTTTTAAATCGAGACCCGCCGTGAAGGCTTTTTCGCCCGCTCCGGTTAGTATCATCACCCGAATATCGGCGTCCGCCTCGAGGCTGTCGACGGCGCGGGCCAATTGGCTTTTCAAAGGAGCCGACAGCGCGTTCATCGCTTCCGGGCGGTTGAGGGTAACAATAGCAGTGGCGCCGTGGCGGTCGATGGTAACGAGTTCAGTCATGGTTATTTCCTTTAGCGGTTTTGTGGATAGCCGAGCGCCAATAAGCGCTCGCTAATTTCATCCAGAATAATCGGGTCGTCAATGGTCGCGGGCATATTCCAGTCTTCGCCATTGGCAATTTTTCGAAGCGTCGCGCGCAATATCTTTCCCGAGCGGGTTTTCGGTAAACGCGCCACCCGCGTTGCTAGTTTAAACGACGCCACCGGGCCTATTTCATCGCGCACTTTTTGGATGCATTGCTGAATAATCTCGTCATCCGGCCCGTTGACACCATCGTTGAACACCAAAAGACCGAGCGGCAATTCGCCTTTCAGTTGGTCTTTCACGCCCATGACCGCACATTCTGCAATGTCAGGATGGCCTGCCAAAACCTCTTCCATACCGCCCGTCGACAAGCGATGGCCCGCGACATTGATAATATCGTCGGTCCGCGACATGACATAAAGATAGCCGTCTTCATCTAGAAAGCCCGCATCGCCGGTTTTATAATAGCCCGGGTAATCCTTCAGATAGGCGTCTTCAAAGCCCGCTTGGTTTTGCCAAAGTCCGGGCAAGCAGCCCGGCGGCAGCGGCAGTTTTAAAACAATCGCGCCCGTTTGCGTGGCGGCCACGGGTGTGCCATCTTCGCCCAGCACGGCCAGCGCATAGCCCGGCATGGCGACGGCTGGCGAGCCTTTTTTAATCGGCAAAGCCTCGATGCCCAGCGGATTGGCACAAATGGGCCACCCGGTTTCGGTCTGCCACCAATTGTCAATCACCGGCACCTTCAAGGCGGCTTCGGCCCAATTAATCGTATCGGGGTCGACGCGCTCCCCGGCCAGATAGAGCGTTTTGAAATGGCTCAAATCATAATCGGCCACTCGTTTGCCTTCGGGGTCTTGTTTTTTAATCGCTCGAAAAGCTGTCGGCGCAGTGAATAGGGCTTTTACTTTATGTTCGGCAATCACCCGCCAAAAGGCGCCTGCATCGGGCGTGCCAATGGGCTTGCCCTCATAAATCACGCTGGTGGCGCCCACACAAAGCGGGCCGTAGAGAATGAAACTATGGCCAACCACCCAACCGAAATCAGAGGCCGACCAGAAGACGTCGCCCGCGCCAATGGTGTAAATATTCTCCATCGCCCAAGCCAGTGAGACCAAATGACCGCCAGTGTCGCGCACTACGCCTTTGGGCACGCCCGTGGTGCCCGAGGTGTAGAGAATATATAAAGGGTCTGTCGCCAGCACGGGCACGCAAGGCGGGCGGTTGTTTTGCGCGCGCGCTTTGGCTTCTTCGTCTTGCCAAGCGTAATCGCGCCCTGCGACAAGTGCCGCTTCGGCTTCGGGGCGCTGAAAAATAATACAGGCTGAGGGCTTATGGGTCGCCAGCTGCATGGCGCCATCGAGCAGAGGTTTATAGGCAATCGTGCGGCCCGGCTCTAGCCCGCAAGAGGCGGCTAAAATGAGTTTCGGTTTGGCATCGTCGATGCGCGTGGCCAGCTCGGCCGCGGCAAAGCCGCCAAAGACAATCGAATGTACGGCGCCAAGGCGGGCGCAAGCCAAAGAGGCGATGGCGGTTTCGCTTATCATCGGCATATAGATGAGAACGCGGTCGCCTTTTTCGACCCCGTGATGGGCCAAAACACCGGCCACCAGCTCAACGCGGTCGAGCAAATCGGCATAGGTTAATTTTGCCACGCTGTCGGTCAGCGGGCTGTCATGGATAAAAGCGATGCGGTCGCCATGGCCATCGGCGACATGGCGATCGACGCAATTGAAGCATGTGTTCATCACGCCATCGACATACCAGCGGTCGCCGCTCGCATCGCTCTCGAAAATTGTCGTGGGCGGCGTATCCCAGCTCAAGCGGGCCGCTTGGTTTTGCCAGAACGCTTGCGGGTTATCCTGCCAGTCTTGATAGATATCGCGATACATCGTCTCTCCCCTTACCGCCTAATTTATCGCTAGCTTATCGGTTGCGCCCTAAAGGTCAATCACTGCCGCTTAGGTGGCTTGTTTTTCGCTGAAGCTTGAGGCAAACTCCGGGCAATAGGGAGATTAACATGAAACTTAAAACTTGGCTGACGGCCGCTTTACTCATCGCGCCGCTTGGGGTGCATGCCGCTCCAGAAGACCGCAAGGCACTGTTTGGGGAAACCCATTTGCACACTAATTTGTCTTTTGACGCGTTTATTTTTGGCAATCGCAATGGCCCCGATGAAGCTTATGAATTTGCCAAAGGCAAAGCCATTCAGCATCCGGCCGGGTTTGAGATGAAAATGCGCGTGCCGCTCGATTTTCAGGCGGTGACTGACCACGCCATGTATTTGGGCATGGTGCCCGCCATGTTTGACGAGAGCACACAGGTTAGCAATCACAAAGTGGCCAGCGGTCTGCGCACAGCGAAAACCGCATCCGAGCGCCGCGCCGCTTTTGGCGCCATGATGCCATATATCGGCCAGCAGGTAGAAGACGACCTGTTAGATATGTCGATTGTGCGCTCCACTTGGGCAGACATTAAACAAGCGGCCAATCGCCATAATGACCCGGGCAAATTTACCGCGATGATTGGCTATGAATATACTTCGTCGCAAGACACGTTTGAAAACTTGCACCGCAATGTTTTGTTCCGTGGCGATGCGCCAGCCGAACCCTATTCGCGCTTAATCTCCAAAAATCCAGAAAACCTATGGCGTTGGATGGATAGCATTCGCGAGCAAGGGATGGATTCGATTGCCATTCCGCATAATTCAAATGGCTCGGACGGCTATATGTTCGACGACGTAACCTATGATGGCGCCCCGATCGATAAAAAATACAGCGATATGCGGATGCGCAATGAGCCTTTGGTGGAAATCAGCCAAGTGAAAGGCACATCCGAAGTCCACCCCTTACAAAGCCCGAATGATGAGTTTGCGGCTTTTGAAATCATGCCCTATCAAATCGCCACTTGGTATAATAGCCGTGTGGAAGGCTCGTATATTCGCGATGCTTATAAGCGGGGTCTGCAAATGCAGGCACGGGGACAGGGCAACCCGTATAAATTTGGTCTTATCTCCGCTTCCGACACGCATGTGTCGGCGGGCGCTTTTGATGAATATGACTATTGGTCCAAAATCGGTCTGGTCGATGCCAATGGTCGCTTGCGCGGCTCGGTTCGGCTGAGCTGGACGCAGCGTTTGGGCGCGCAAGTGTTCCGGGTTCGCAATTGGTGGACGCAAGTGAACACAATCGCTGGCGCGCGGACGGGCAATCCGCCTAAAAATCCGGCACCGGGCTTTTTGCAAATGCAATGGTCGAGCTGGGGCGCCTCAGGTCTGGCTGGCGTTTGGGCTGAGGAAAACACCCGTGGCTCTATTTTCGACGCCATGCGCCGCAAAGAAACTTTCGGCACCAGCGGGCCGCGTATGCGGGTTCGCCTGTTTGCTGGCTATGGGCTCGAAGCCGATTGGCTGGACGATGCGCAATTGGTCAAAAAGGCCTATCAGCGCGGCGTTCCTATGGGCGCTGATTTAAAAGCGCGCAAAGGCCAAAGCCCTGATTTCCTCGTTTGGGCCACGCGAGACCCGGGCAGTGCGCCTTTGCAGCGTTTGCAAATCGTCAAAGGCTGGGTCGATAGCGACGGTCAATCGCAGGAGAAAATTTACGATGTGGCCTGCGCGGGCGGCGCCAGGGTGGATGCAAAAACCAACCGTTGCCCCGACAATAATGCGCGCGTCGATACGAAGACCTGCGATTATGACGCCGATACAGGCGCCGAAGAGTTGAAAGCCTATTGGCAAGACCCAGAGGCCAATGCAGGGGAAAACGCGTTTTATTATGTGCGCGGTTTAGAAAACCCGACGTGTCGTTGGTCGACATGGGATGCCGTTCGGGCGGGCACGCTGCCCAACCCATCTTTGGCAGCCACCATTCAAGAACGAGTTTGGTCGTCGCCTATCTGGCTAGAACATTAGGCCAGCGAGACCGTTAGAATCGAATAGCCCTGGGTATGAAACAATTATTAAGCACGCTCTTGCGCGACCGACTGGTTTGGTTCGTTGCCTTTGGACTTGGACTATTCGCCATTGATGTCGCCAGCGAAAGGCGCATGGAACACCGCATTCTGATTGATTTGCCCTTGGTTGAAAAACTGGTGGCGCAATGGGAAGGGCAAACCAAAAGACGCCCCAATGCACAAGAATTAGATGCGCTGGTGGAAGGCTATATTCGCGAAGAGATTCTCGTCCGCGAAGCGCGCCGCCTTGGGTTGGAAGATGAGGATGTGATTATTCGTCGTCGTCTGGCGCAAAAAGTGGAGTTTTTTCTCGATGAGAATAATCCGCCCGAGCTGCCCGATGAAGCGGAGCTCAAAGCATGGTTTGAAGAAAACCGCGCCAATTACGATACGCCCGCCAAATTAACCTGGCGCCATATTTATGCCAGCGACGAAGCCCAAGCGCGCGCCTTATTGGCCCAAGTGAAAGCTGGCGAAGCGGAAAATTGGCGCGCCCTCGGCCAGCCTTTCATGCTGAACCGCGCCTATATGCGGCAAGATAAATTAGAGATGGCGCAAATTATGGGGGCCGATTTCGCCACTCAAATGTTTGATACCCAAGCCATGGCCGTCGATGGATGGGCGGGCCCCGTGCGCTCGGCCTATGGTTGGCATGTGGTGGCGGTCGATCGGCGCTATGAAAAGCGCCCCGCCGTGTTTGCGCCGATGGCCGAAAAAATAGCCAAAGACTGGGCCAATGAGCAGGCGCGCATCGCCAAATTAGAAGCGTGGCGCGCGTTGCGGGCGTCTTATGAAATTGAATTGGTTCCGGTAGACGCGCCGTGAGACATCGGTTTTCTCGCGCGCTTATGGGCGTTTTGGCGCTGGTCTTTCTCGCTCTCGCCCCGGTGGACGCCCATGAGGTGCGCCCGGGCTATATTGAAATTAACGAGGTGGCGCCCGATAGCTATCAGATTATCTGGAAGCAACCGGTGCGCGATACCAGCCGCTATGAAGTGGCCGGATTGGGCTTGCGCCCCGTGTTCCCCGAAATCTGCGAGCGGCTGGGCGACAGTAAAATGCAGCGGCGGCCGGGGGTGCTCATCGAGCGGTTTCAATTGCGCTGCAATGGCGGGCTGATGGGGCAAAGGCTGGGCGTGGAGGGCCTGCAAAAAACCATCACCGATGTGTTTGTTCTCTTGCGGCTGCTGGATGACAGCACAACCAACTTGCGGCTAACGGCAGAGGCGCCTGTGCAAAAATTCACCGGCGGCGGCGAGGGTCTTGCGGCCTATTTTGGCCTTGGCGTGGAGCATTTACTATCGGGCGTTGACCATATTTTATTCGTGCTGGGGCTGGTGCTTTTGGTGCGCCAAACCCGCGCGTTAATCTATGTCATCACCGCTTTTACTTTGGCGCATTCGCTCACCTTGGCGCTTTCCATGTTGGGCTCGGTCACGGCGCCCTCGGCGGTGGTGGAGGCGATAATTGCGCTGTCGATTTTATTCTTGGCCGTGGAATTGCTCAGGCCAGAAGCGCAGCGCTCGAAAATAGCCAGCCGCTATCCACAACTCGTGGCCTTTGGCTTCGGCCTGCTGCATGGCTTTGGTTTTGCCGGTGTCTTGGGCGATATCGGCCTGCCGCGCGATTTGGCGCTGCCCGCTTTGGCCTTGTTTAACATCGGCCTTGAGGTCGGGCAGTTGATGGTGGTTGGTGCGGCTCTGGTGGCCGGACGGTTTTTGGCCAAACCCGCGGCGCGCTATCCGCTGGTCCGCGAGGTGCCGATTATCCTCATCGGCGGTGTTTCGGTCTATTGGCTCATCGATCGGATGAGCGGCATTTGGGCGGGCTAAGCGGTTTTACTCTGCCGCTTTTTGCGCCGCGCCATTAGAAAAAACCGCTTCGCGACCTTCTAGCTCCGCTTTTACCGCTTCGACTTGGTTTGGCGAGCCAATAATCTCATCTTGCAACACGCTTTCCAGCAGTAACGTATCGGCGACAAGCCGATCGGCTGGCTCGTTGAACAATTGTTTGGTGGCGCGAATGGCATCTGGATTGCGCGCCGCAATGGCGGTCGCCGTTTCAAAAGCGGCGGCAATGGGGTCGTCGCAAATGCGCGTTAAAAAGCCATATTCATAGGCTTCCTCGGCCTCAAAAATACGCGCCGTCATGGCCAATTCTTTGACAATGTCTTCGCGCGCCAAACGGGCCATCACATGGGTTGTGCCCATGTCTGGCACCAGCCCCCAGCGCGATTCCATGATGGAGAATTTCGTGCCCGGCGCGGCATAGCGCATATCGGCGCCCATAAACACTTGAAACCCGCCGCCAAGCGCAAACCCTTGCGCCGCCGCAATGACGGGCACTTGCACTTCGCGCCAGGTGAAAGCCACTTTTTGCGGACGATTGGCCAGGCCGTGGCTGCGTGCGGCGAGGGGTTGGCGTTGTTTTTGATTGCCGCTGACGCCAGCATCTCCACCGCCGGCCATGGCCGCGAAATTGCCCATATCCAGACCCGCACAAAAAGCGCGGCCTTCGCCAGATAAAACCACAGCGCGCAGGCTGTCATCGGCTTTGACGCGCTCGCCCGCTTCGATGAGGGCATCCATCATCTCGGCGTCCAGCGCGTTCATTTTGTCGGCGCGAATAAGATGCACATGTGCAATGTGGTTTTCAACGCGATACGCAATCCGGTTTTCCATGGGTCTCTTCCTCTATCTATAATCGTCTATCTATACGTTAAGACGCGATTTGTGTCGCTTAGATGCCTCGTCCACATTCATGAGCCAAATTCACGGCTTGTGGCGAGCCATAAAATTTTCATGGAGGCCACGATAGCGCGCATGAGCCGCTTTGTCAGGGGTAAATTGGGCACTGGGCTGATAGGCCACATCTGCGGCCTGGCTTAAACTCTCGAACTGGCCCTGCGCCGTGGCCGCCAAAAGGGCGCTGGCAAAAGCACAATCGCTGTCAAGGCCAGCGCGTAGCTCGACGTTCAACATGTCGGCCAAAATCTGGCAGAACAACGAAGCCTGCGAGCCGCCCCCCAAGAGAGCGAGGGTTTTGGGCCTATGGCCCAAGCGCGTTGTCATGTCTTGCCAGATGGCGGTCAGCACATGGCCAACCCCCTCATAGGCGGCGCGAGCGATAGATGGTTGGCTTGCGCCGCGGGTGAGGCCGCGCAGTTCGGCGCGCAAATCGGCCTGCCAAAACGGCGCGCGGGCGCCCGATAAATAGGGGTAAAACAATAATCCATCGGCGCCGAGGGGCGCTTGGCTGGCCGCTTGGGTAAATTCTTGTGGGGTCAAATGGGGCGTCAGGGTTTGGCGCACCCAATCGATGGCGCCCATGCAATCGCTCATGCCCGCCGCATGATAGTGTAAACCGGGCACAATATGCGGATAGAAAGACACGGGCGCAAAGGCGTGCGTTTGCGCGCTGGTAAAGGCGACCACGCCCGCCGAGGCGAGTTTTAAGCTGGCCATTGTGTCGCTTTGGGGCCCCGTGCAAAGCCATTCCATGGAGGTGTCGATGGCGCCTTGATAGACTGGTATATGGGCAGGCAAGCCAAATTCGCGCGCCCGCGCGGGGCGCACCTCGCCCGCCAGTGCGCTGGGGGCCAGAAGTGGCGGAAAAGCGGTTTTTGCCAGACCGCTCATGGCTTGCAACTCGGGAGCCCAAGCGCCTGTTTTATCCGCCATCATGGCGCCCACGGCCTCGGTGGCATCGCTCGAAAAATCATCGGTCAGTTGGGCGCGCAGCCAATCTTTGGCGAAATATAATCTTTCGGTTTTGGCCAAAACCTCTGGCTCATGGCGCCCCAGCCAGAGCAATTGCGGTAGCGTCCATGTGGCATTGGGCCGATTGCCGGTGATGGCTTCAACCTCGCCTGCAGCGGCCAAGGGGCCCGCCAGCTCGGCGGCGCGTTGGTCGTCCCACATAATGGCGCGGCGCAAGGGCTTGGCTTGGGCGTCGCATAAAACGCCAATATGCGCACCGCCTGAAAAACCAATGCCTTGCAGCTGCGCCATTTCGGCGCTGTGCGTTTCGTTTAATTGTGCCAAAGCCTCGGCCATGGCTTGGCGCCAATCGGCGGGCTCTTGTTCGCTATGGCCGGTGTCAAGATGATGGGTTTTTATGCTGGCGCGCACCAAAGCGGTCCGCTCGACCGCGCCTTTTGTGACGCGAAGCAAACAGGCCTTGAGGCTGCTGGCGCCTAAATCAATGCCGAGAAAAACTGTCATAAATGTTTATAAAACCAAAAAGGGCGCCTGCCTATAGCCGACGCCCCCGATTTAGAATCTTGGTTGGATTTAAGGTCAAACCCAGTTATTTTTGCGCGTCCTTGGACAGCGAAGGCTGCTCCACATTCCTAATTCCACGCTGGCTTTGAAACCTCAAATGCTTCCGTATAATAGACAATGGATCACCTCCTTTCGATTGTTAAACTTACCCGTAAAACTCTAAGCTGATTTGATTCTGCTGCCAAAAGCTTTATGCTGGCGCGACCTAGAGGAGATGACATGCTGCGCTATCAAATTATTCCCGTGACACCGTTTCAGCAAAACTGCACGGTATTTTGGAACGAAGACACCAAAAAGGGCGGCATTGTCGACCCCGGCGGCGACCTTGCGTTGCTGGATAAATTTATCGATGAGCAGGGCATTGAGGTCGAAAAAATCTTGGTCACCCATGGTCATTTAGACCACGCAGGCGCGGTGGCGCATATGGCGCAAGCCCGCGCCATCCCCATTATTGGCCCGCATAAAGACGATAAGTTTTGGATCGACGGCATGCCAGATGCGGCCGCTCAATATGGTTTTCCCGAAGCTTTGGCTTTCGAGCCCGACCAATGGCTAGAGCATGGCGATAGCGTGGAAGTGGCGGGCGCTATTTTTGATGTGGTGCATTGCCCGGGCCATACGCCAGGCCATGTGGTGTTTGTGCAAAGGCAAGATAAAGTGGCCATGGTTGGCGATGTTATTTTTCAGGGCTCCATCGGACGCACAGATTTTCCTAAAGGCAATCATCAGCAGCTCATCGACAGCATTACCGAGCGGCTTTGGCCCTTGGGTTTGGACATTACCTTTATTCCCGGTCATGGGCCCACGTCGACGTTTGAACACGAAAAGAAAACCAATCCGTTTTGCTCTGACGCGGCGCTAAATTAATGACCGCAAATTGGCGGTTGGATGAACGGCTAGAGCAAGACAGCTTTTGGCTCGGCACGCGCAACGGCATTGAGTTTCGATGGATGAAAGATGCCCGCTATGCTTGGCTGGTGTTAATCCCGCAAGTGGCCGATGCCGAGGAATGGCACGACTTGGCGCAGCCGATGCGAGACGATTTATTTACGCTATCCATGCAGGCCGCACAAAAGCTGAAAAAAGCCACCGGCGCCGATAAAATGAATGTCGCGAACCTGGGCAATAAGGTGCGCCAATTGCACGTCCATGTGGTGGCGCGCCATATTGGCGACGCCGCTTGGCCGGGCCCGGTTTGGGGCGTTGGCCAAGCGCAAGTCCATGACCAGCCCGAGGCGACCCTTCAAGAGATGCGAGATTTATTCGATTTATAGCGGCATATTGGTTTTATGAGTGTTTTAGCAAATAGTTTTCCAAGTCATTTTCGCGCCCTTGTGTTTGGCGCGCGCGGTGGCCTTGGTGCGGCCTTTATGGAGGCTTTGGCGCCGCGTTGCCATGTGCAGGGCGTGGCCCGAAACCCGACGGGCAATATGCTGAAAGGCGATATTTGCGAGGAAGCCAGTCTGGCCGCTTTGGCAGAGCAGTTAAAAGGCGAGCGCTTTCATTTGATTATAAATGCCACGGGCTTGCTGCATGATGCCCGTGCCGATTTGCAACCGGAAAAAGCCCTGAAGCAATTGGACGCCGATAAAATGGCGCGCGTCTTGGCCGTCAACGCGATTGGCCCCGCCATGGTGTTGAAGTATTTTTTACCGTTTTTGGTGCGCGAAGAAAAATCGGTTATGGCGCATCTCTCGGCGCGTGTGGGCTCTATCTCTGACAATCGCATGGGCGGTTGGACCAGCTATCGGGCGGCCAAAGCGGCGCAAAATATGATTGTTAAAAATGCCGCCATCGAGACGGCGCGGCGCGATAAACAGAAGATTATTATTGGGCTGCATCCGGGCACAGTGGAAACAGATTTATCGGCCCCGTTTCGCGGTGGCGTAGAGGCCGCGAAACTTTTCACGCCCGCGCAATCTGTAGCCTATTTGCTGGCGGTTATCGACGCGGCGACGCCGCAAGATAGTGGCCAAGTGTTGGCTTGGGATGGTCGTCCAATCCCGGCTTAATCTGCGTTCAGGCTTGGCCAGATTGGGGCGCAAATACTTGCGCGTCTAACACGCTTTCTATCGCGGTTTGCAAGAGGTCATTGGCCAATTGGGTGGTGGTTTCTGGGTCGCTGGCAATCATCCGCGCCCGAACCGCCAACGCCATGGCCATGGCTTGCAAAACATCGCCGTTGGACATGGTTTCGCGGCGCACGTCGCGGCTTACGGTTTCGAGTATATCGCCAAGCAATTGATGCACGCGCATGGGCGCCTCTGTGGAGGGGTGAAGCGCGAAAGTAATGTCAAATTTTTCAGCCGTATCAGTAACGGCGGTAAACGGAAGCGGGCGGGCCATATGGGTCTCCTATACAATCTCTAGGCGGCGAAAATCAGCTAGCAATTTTTGCCCTTCAAAATCAATATGAACAATATTTACTTTATGCCGACGACACCAAACTTGCACCCCCCAGTCGGTGAAGCCAACGTCCATGGCGGCATAATTTTGCAAGCTCTCGGGCGAGTCTAATTTGGCGACTTCATCGGCACATTTACTGCAAGCCACATAATTGGTGATGCTCAGGGCGAGCGCGTCTTTGGGAAGGGTTGGCTCTTGGCTCATTTGAGAGTCTCCAGAAATTTGGCCGCACTGGTTTTGGCAGCGGCTTTTTTCGCTTCATCCATTTTCTCGAGATTGCGATACACCATGCCCATCCGCGGATTGCTGGACAGCGTATCGGCGTGGCGCATCATGAAATCCCAATATAAATAGTTAAACGGGCAGGCATCGTCGCCATTGGGTTGCTTGACTTGATATCGGCAGTCTTTGCAATAGTCCGACATGCGGTTGATATAAGCGCCCGAAGACACATAGGGTTTTGAGGCCACCAAGCCGCCATCGGCAAATAGCGCCATGCCATGCGTATTGGGCAATTGCACCCATTGATAGGCGTCGGCATAGACTTCCATATACCAACGATTGACCGCCTCTGGCGCCAGGCCAGCCAGCAAAGCGAAATTGCCGGTAATCATCAGCCGCTGAATATGATGCGCATAGGCATGCGTTTGGCTGGCCGTCACGGCCTCGCGCAAACACGCCATATCAGTATCGCCGCTATAGAAGAAATCGGGCAGGGCGCGGTCATGGTCGAAAAAATTCTCTTGCTCATAATCGGGCATTTTAAGCCAATAGATGCCACGGATATATTCGCGCCAGCCCAAGATTTGCCGAATGAAGCCCTCAACCGCATTGAGCGGGGCCTGCCCGCTTTCGAGCCGTGCCTCGGCGGCGCGACAGACATCCAGCGGGTCGAGCAGGCCAAGGTTCAAACTGGTCGCAATCAAAGCGTGATACATAAATGTCTCGCCAGACTTCATGGCGTCTTGGTAGTCGCCAAACTGGGGCAGGCAATGGTCGAGAAAATCATCGAATTGCGCTTCGGCTTGTTGCGCCGTCACGGGCCAGCCGAAACCCTCGAGCGTGCCAAAATGAGCGGTCTCGCCGCTGCCGAAATGCTCGGTGACCAGCGCCATAACGTCTCTGGTAAGGGCATCGGGCGGGGTGCTGAGGCGAGCGGGCAAAACATGTCCCTTGGGTAATTTCTTGCGGTTTTCCGCGTCATAATTCCATTGCCCGCCAAGCGGTTCTTTGTCGTCCATCAGCAGGCCGGTTTTGCGGCGCATCTCGCGATAGAAAAACTCCATCCGCAGTTGTTTTTTGCCACTTGCCCAAGTTTGAAATTCGTCGTGGCTGGCGATAAACCGTGTGTCGGGCAAGATATGCACCGGAAGGTTAAATTGGGTCGCCCAATCAGCGAATTGGCTGGCCAAGCGATACTCGCCGGGTTCGGTAACGAACAGGCGTTGATAGCTGCCGCTGGCTAATTTTTGCGCCACCACGTCGGTAAAACTTTTCAGCTCTGGCGTTTCGCCGTAAGCGATATAGGTGACCTCGCGGCCTTGCTGGCGCAAGCTTTCGGCAAAATGGCGCATCGCCGAAAATACCAACACCAGTTTTTGCTGATGGTGCGCCACATAGGTGGCTTCGTCATAAAGCTCGGCCATCACCACATGGGCATCGGGCGCGGCTTGGAGGCTGGATAGATGGGGCGATAATTGATCCCCCAGCACGAGAATTAAATCGGTCATGCTTGGGCCTCTTTTTGGGTGCGGCATTTATGCGAGCAATATTTTACCGCGTCCCAATCTCGGGCCCATTTCTTTCGCCACGCAAAAGGGCGCTGGCAGGTCAGACATTGCTTTTGCGGTAGCTCAGATTTTTTACGCATTTTCATCGGTTACTTAAACTTCCTGTTACCTCCTCCCTAAAATGGGGCCGCGTGGGGCTCAGGTCAAGCGGGCGTGCAGAACAGCCAAAAGAGGCACGATTGGCTGCCGTGGGTTGTTGACAAAATGCCAACGGATGGCCATTTTGTGGCCTTGGGAGACGACTATCATGGCCTATCGCGCAACACGACTTATTTCCTCACTGATTTTATCGAACCGAGTGCAATCGGCACGCCGATCCCTGAAGGCCATGTCGCGGCGCATGGGTGGGGCGAAAGCCGAGTTGCTGTATTTCCATCAGCCAGATGACCCCTATAGCCATTTGGCGGCGCAAGTTTTAAGCGACTTGCGAGCGCGCTATGATATTGACCTGCAAATTAAACTGGTCGACCCGCCGCTCGAGGATGTGGCGCCCGAGCGCGAGGCTTTGCAAAATTATGGCCGCCGCGATGCCGCCAGCATTGCGCCTTATCATGAGCTGAGTTTTACCGATATCGGCCGCCAGCCCTCGGCTAGCAGTTATCAATCGGCGCGCCGTGCCTTGGCGGCGTCTAGCAATTTGGCCCAGGCGGCGATAGAAATCGGCAAGGCGTTTTGGGCAGATGACACGACTGCGCTGGATCGTATGGCGATGGTGTCGGAAGAAAAAACCGAGCAGGTTTTTCAAGAGGGCACCAAGCTTCGCGACAGTCTTTCGCATTATCTTGGCGCGATGTTTTATTTTGAAGGCGAATGGTATTGGGGTCTCGACCGTTTGCCCTATTTAGAAGAGCGGATGAAAAACGCCGGCCTTCGCTTAAGCGGGTGCCGTCAGGTTAGCCAGTTTCAAACCCGCCCTGAGTTTATGAGCAAGCCAAGCAATGGCAAACGCTTAACGGTGGAGTTTTATCCCTCGGCCCGCAGCCCCTATACGGCCATCTCCATGGCTGAAACGTTAGACCTGCCCAATCATTATCCGGTCAACCTAGAGGTGCGCCCTGTCTTGCCGATGGTGATGCGCAATCTGCCTGTGCCCAAACGCAAAGGGTTTTATATTTTGCGCGACACGAAACGCGAAGCCGACCGCATTGGGGTGCCCTTTGGTAAAATCGCCGACCCCGTTGGCGAGCCTGTAAAGCGCGTCTATTCGCTGTTCTCTTGGGCCGATGAGCAAAACAAGGGCGGCGATTTACTGCACGCCTTTACCGACCTTGCTTGGGCGCACGGGGTGGACACGGGCAGCGACGATGGCATGCGCCAAGTGTGCGAGCGCGCGGCCCTCGATTGGAACGAGGCGCAAAAAATTATCGACAATAAAGATTGGGAAGTCTGGGCCGAAGAAAATCGGCTGCGCATGATGGCGTCTGATTTATGGGGCGTGCCAAGCTATCGCTTGCTCGATGAGATGGGCAAAGAGCTCTATGCCGGCTGGGGGCGCGACCGGATTTGGTTGCTGGTCTGCGAAATTCAAAAAGCGCTCGAAAGCTAAAGAGGAGGGGTGCAAAGACCAGGTATCTGGCCTTTGCACAAATTAGCCGGAACGGGAGGGACCATGACAGGAAGCTCCGCCTAATTTCAACGACATGAAACGCCGACACATTGCATGACACTTGTCTCGTCATGTCGAAACGAACCTCTAACGCAATGCTGATATGAACCTAGAAAAACCACGCCACACAAAACAAAGCTTTTCTCGCGGGCGCAGAGTGTATAAATTAAACCTGTTTTAATTTGGCAACAGCACAGGCCACACAAGTTCGTATGCAGATCGATAATTTTTCTTATGCGTCCACCGCACATGCCTGGCCTCGTCGGATGCTTATTCGAGCCATTGAATGGGTCAGTGGACAGCCAAAGTTAAAACGCATTTATCACGATTATCAGGCGCAAAACCTGCCGCTGAGCCAGTTTTGGAACGAGGTCATCCCGCGCCTTCAGCTCGACCTGCAGGTGCATGACGTGGGGGCGCCCATACCAGCAAAAGGGCCTTTGGTGATTGTGGCCAATCATCCCTATGGGGTTTTGGATGGGCTGGCGATTTGCTGGCTGGTTTCGCAAATCCGCCCTGATTTTAAAATTCTCATCAATAATGTTTTGTGCCGTGCGCCCGAGATTGCGGCTTGCGCTTTGCCCGTCGATTTTGACGAAACGCCAGAAGCTTTGCAGACCAATTTGGCGTCTCGCCGCCTAGCCCTTGAGCTTTTGAAGGTGGGCGGCGTGGTGATTATTTTCCCATCGGGCACGATTTCCACAACGCCGAAATTATTTGCCCGAAAAGCGACGGAGATAGACTGGGCGCCGCTGGTTGGTCAGCTCATTCGAAAAACCGAAGCGCAGGTCGTGCCGGTGCATTTTGAGGGGCAAAACTCGGCGCTGTTTCAAATCGCCAGTCACATGAGCTATAGTTTGCGCGTCGCGCTTATTTTTCATGAGGTGCGCCGCCGCATGGGCACTAAGCTGGCCATGGTGGTTGGCGCGCCTTTGTCTTTTGCCGAATTGCAGGCGCATTTGCCGCCTCAGCGCTTGGCGCGCCACTTACAAACCCATGTTGAAAATCTGCGGCAATATTTGCCGGAAAAATGAACGATTCCGTTTGACCCAAGGCTAAAATCTGCTTTCATAGCGGTTGGATTTTACAGGGAGTGAAACAATGGAAAATTGTCTTAAATTTTATATCGACGGCGCTTGGGTAGAGCCAAGTGATCCAAAACCATTTGACGTGATCAATCCGGCAAATGAGCAAGTTATTGGCCAGATTATGATGGGCAATAAAGACGACGTGAACAAAGCGGTAGCCGCTGCCAAGCGCGCTTTCCCAAGCTTTTCGCAAACCAGCGTGCAAGAGCGCCTCGAGCTTCTCGACGCGATTATTGCCGCCTATGGCGCGCGTATGGATGAAGTCGCGGAAACCATTTCGGCTGAAATGGGGGCGCCCATGTGGCTTTCCAAAGCGGCACAAGCGGCGATGGGCATTGCTCATTTGACGACCGTGCGCGGCATTCTTGAAACCTATGCGTTTGAGAAACAGCAAGGCAACACGATGATTCGCAAAGAGCCGGTTGGCGTTTGCGGTCTCATTACGCCATGGAATTGGCCGATTAACCAAATCGCTTGCAAAGTGGCACCCGCCATTGCGGCGGGGTGCACGATGGTTTTGAAACCATCTGAAGTCGCGCCTTTAAACGCCGCTCTTTGGGCTGAAATTCTCGACGATGCAGGCGTGCCTGCGGGCGTGTTCAATTTGGTCAATGGCGATGGCATTGAGGTGGGCGAAGTTATGTCGCATCACCCAGATATCGACATGATGTCCTTCACGGGCTCGACGCGGGCTGGCGTGGCGGTGGCCAAAGCCTCGGCCGATACGGTGAAACGTGTGGCACAAGAATTGGGCGGCAAGTCGGCCAATATTATTCTCGATGATGCCGATTTCAACAAAGCGGTCGCGCAAGGCGTGCAAAGCTGCTTTATGAATTCGGGCCAGTCTTGCAATGCGCCAACCCGTATGTTGGTGCCTGCGGCGCGCCACGATGAAGTGGTGGAAATTGCCAAAGCGGCAGCCGAGCAAGTGAAAGTTGGCGACCCCAATGGCGAAGATACAACCATCGGTCCGGTGGTCAGCGAAATGCAGTTTGAGAAAATTCAAACGCTTATCGAAACCGCCATTAATGAGGGCACAGAATTGGTGACAGGCGGTCTGGGCAAGCCCGATGGTCTGAACGCTGGCTATTATGTTAAGCCGACGATTTTCGCCAATGTGACCAATGATATGACCATTGCGCGCGAAGAAGTGTTTGGCCCGGTTCTGTCTATTCTGAAATATGAGACAGAAGAAGAAGCCATCGCGATTGCCAATGACACGGTCTATGGCCTGTCGGGTTATGTGCAGTCTGGCGACATTAAACATGCAGCCGATGTGGCCTCTAAAATGCGCACCGGTAACGTGCATTTGAACGGCGCTGGCGCTGATTTGGCCGCGCCATTTGGCGGCTACAAACAGTCTGGCAATGGCCGCGAATGGGGCGAGCATGGGTTTGAGGACTTCCTCGAAACCAAAGCGGTTCTCGGTTACGCAGCTGAGTAATTTTGGGGCTGGCAAGGAAACTTGCCAGCCTTTTTTTATCTTTTTGACGTCCAAACGTGGAAGGAACGCAACCTATGTTGTCCAATAGTTACCCTATGTTGCAGTTTAATCTTGGCGAAGACATCGACATGATGCGCGATAGCATTCGTAAATTTGTCGATGAGAAAATTATGCCGCGCGCCGATGAGATTGACCGCACGGATACGTTTCCTCGCGATTTATGGCAGCCTTTGGGCGAGCTGGGGTTGCATGGGCTGACCGTATCGGAAGCCTATGGCGGCGTGGCTTTGGGCTATACGGCGCAAGCGATTGCGGTAGAAGAAATCTCGCGCGCCTCGGCCTCTGTTGGTCTGTCTTATGGCGCGCATTCAAATTTATGCATCAATCAGATTTATCGTTGGGGCAATGACGCGCAGAAGCAAAAATATCTGCCTAAATTAGTCTCTGGCGAACATTTGGGCGCTTTGGCTATGTCCGAGCCCGGCGCGGGGTCGGATGTCGTTTCGATGAAATTAAAGGCCGAGAAAAAAGGCGACAAATATATCCTCAATGGCTCCAAGTTTTGGATTACCAATGGCCCTTCGGCCGATGTTTTGGTGGTCTATGCGAAAACCGAACCCGAAGCGGCCTCGCGCGGCATTACGGCGTTTCTCGTCGAGAAAGATTACAAAGGCTTTAGCTGCGCCCAAAAACTCGACAAGCTGGGCCATCGCGGTTCCGAAACTGGCGAGCTGGTGTTTGAAGATTGCGAAGTGCCAGAGGAAAACATCATGGGCCCGAAAAACGGCGGCGTCGAGGTGTTGATGAGCGGGCTGGATTATGAGCGCGCTGTCTTGGCCGCTTGGCCGCTGGGCATTATGCAGGCCTGTTTGGACACGGTGCTGCCCTATGTGCATCAGCGCGAGCAATTCGGTCAATCCATCGGCACGTTTCAATTGGTGCAAGGCAAATTGGCAGACATGTATACGAAATTAAGCGCCTCGCGCGCCTATGTTTACGCGGTAACGCAAGCTTGCGACCGCGGCGAAACCACGCGCAAAGATGCCGCGGCAGCCATTTTATTTGCCGCCGAGAACGCCACACAATGCGCCCTCGATGCCATTCAACTGATGGGCGGCAATGGCTATGTGAACGACAATCCCGTGGGGCGCTATTTGCGCGATGCGAAATTAGCGGAGATTGGGGCTGGCACTTCGGAAATTCGCCGCATGTTAATCGGCCGCGAGTTATTTTCCGAGACCAGCTAGGCTGCTTTGCGGCGGCCTTTACGGATTTGTTCGAGAAGGCTCAAGCTAATGGCGACGGGAATCAGGCCCACAAGAATAATCATTAAGGCGGGCAGTGCAGCGTCCTCCATTTGGCCGACGGAGGCGTAAGTGTAGACGTGGGTGGCCAAAGTCTCGAAATCAAACGGCCGTAGAATTAACGTCGCGGGTAATTCTTTCATCACATCGACAAAAACCAAAATCGCGGCGGTCAGCAAGGGCGCCCGTAAAAGCGGCAAATGCACCCGCCATAACAGGGCTGATTTCGTGGCGCCCAAACCGCGTGCGGCCATATCGAGGCCCGGCGAGATGCGTCCAAAACCAGCCTCGAGCGTGCCGTAGGAGAGCGATAGAAACCGTACGACATAAGCAAACACCAGCGCCACCGACGTGCCGCCGAGCGTTATCCAGCCAAGGCTTGCATCCGCCAAACGGGCAAACACCAGCATGACGCCGATGGCCAGCACGGTTCCCGGCACGGCATAGCCCAAGGCAGCGATTTGGCCCAACCGTTGAATCTCTCGGCGTTGTTTGGGCGTGCGGCCGCTGCGCGCTGCATAAGTAAGGCCGAGCCCAAGCAGGCAGGTAAGACCCGCGGCAAGCATGGCCAAAGAGAATGAACGCCCCGCCGAGGCCAAGACGCCGTCCGCCGTGGCGCCAATCAGCGCATAATCGATCAACAGCCCCGTCGGAATGATAAAGCCCAGCGTCACCGGCAGCAGACAAGCGAGACACAAAGCCAGACGCGCTGCGCGGCTGGTTTGAAAATCTGGCAGGCTGCGGTGGCGGCCATTGCGGATGTGGTGTTCTGCGTGGCCGCGTTGGCTGCGTTCCAGAACCAATAAAAGCGCCATGAAGCCCAAAAGGGTAAGCGCGATTTGCGCCGCGCCGGCGAGATTGCCGCGCACCACCCAAGTATCGTAAACCCCCATGGTCAGCGTCGTGACGCCGAGAAATTCAACGGCGCCGATATCGTTTAAACATTCCATCATCGCCAGAGCCACGCCAACGATGATGGCAGGGCGGGCCATCGGCAAGCCAATGCGGGTAAAACATTGCAGGGGCCCAAGGCCAAGCGCGCGTCCCGCTTCGATTAGCACCGCCGATTGCTGCACAAAGGCCGCGCGCGCCGATAGATAGACATAAGGGTAGAGCACCAAGCTCAGTAAAATAATCGCGCCTGGCAAAGATCGGAAATCGGGATAGGCGGTCTCAGGCAGCAGGCTGTGCCAAATTTGGTAAAGCGGCCCCGCGTGGTCGAGCACCTCGGCATAACTATAGGCCATCAGATAGGTCGGTATGGCCAGCGGCAGCAGCAGCGCCCAGCTTAAGGTGCGGCGCAGCGGAAACCGATAGAAGGTCACCGCCCAAGCGCTGCCCGTTCCGATGACGCCAGTCACCGTCGCGACGCCAGCCATCAGCAAGGCCGTGGTGACAATTTGGCCCGGCAAAACAGAAGCCCATAAATGACCCCAAATCGGAGCCTGAGCCGGTGCCGGTGCCAAGGCAATCCACACAAGTGCCAGCAGCGGCAATATCGGCAAGGCGACAGCCGCCAGCGTCAGCGCGCGCCAGACATCCAAACGCCAAACTGGCTTAAAAGAAGACAAAGAGGTGGATTGGCTCATCGGAGGGCGCGTGGGCTATAGTTGCGAGTAAGTCTCATCCGCAGACCTTAGCCTAGCGGCCAGAGCATGAAAAGCCTTAGTTCGAGTTAGGGGTTCTAGTTAGGAGCGGCAAGCGGCCGCAGCGGCCATGAGCTCGCGGGCGATTTCCTCGGCTTCGTCGGCCAGAAAATCCATCGGAATTTCTTGCGTTTCGGTGGTGATGAAAATCCGCACCATTTTCTGGTCGGTGGCTCCGATGGAAAGTTCGGCTGAAACGTCGGAAGGTGTATTAATGCCCATGGAGCGGCTCCTGTTTGATAATTCCGCCCTAGGTTTAGCGGTTTCCAGGGTGTTTTGGAAGGGGCTGGCGGGGCGTGGCGAGACAAAATCTTACAATTGGCTGCATCATGGCTTGAACTTTATCTAAAAGCCGACTATTTTCGCCTCACCTGAGCTGCTTCGGTGGCTTTGGAAACCTCGGTGCAGCCTTAGCTCAGTTGGTTAGAGCGCTAGATTGTGGATCTAGAGGTCCTCCGTTCAATCCGGAGAGGCTGTACCATTTTCCTTTATCCCCCATTTCACGAAACGCTCACTTAGGCGTCACAAAACTGTGATGTTGGCTGGCTAGTTTCAAAAAGTCGAAGCAGTCCCATGCGCTCGTGCTAGTTTAAGGGAAGATGTGATTTCCCTAAGCCAGCTAGATTGGCAATGGGGCTTTTAGAGTTGGCATGCGCAAAGGGTTTATTCCGCGCCTGCCCATTGGTAAAACAGGAGTATATTGTGCAAAAATCTATCCTTTGGGCCGCAGCCGCTGGCCTTTCTCTTTCCCCCGCCGTTGCCGAACCTTTTTCTTTTAGCGTCGGTGGCTATTTCAATTCGGTCCTCTATAGCGTCGATGCCGATACCGGCTATGACGATGGGTCGAAAGCCTCTGCGGCCAAAGCCTTCAAAGACATCTCGTTTCAAGAAGATGCCGAAATTATTTTTAAAGCCAAAGGCAAAACCAATAATGGCTTGACCGTTGGCATGCAAATTCAGCTGGAAGGCGCGACAGAGAGCGATCAAATCGACGAGCATTATATTTATGTGTCGGGCGATTTTGGCAAATTAGAAGTCGGGGCGGAAAACTCTGGCGCCGATAAATTGCAAATTCAAGCGCCGAGCTTTGCCGGTTGGAAAACCTATGACAATAATTTTGGCACTTGGAGCTCCGTGGCAAAATACGAAAAGCCGAAACATGATAATTATTCCGCCGATGCCAATAAGCTGACCTATTACTCGCCCATGATTAGCGGCTTGCAGGCAGCGGTTTCCATCACGCCAAGCTCGGAGAATAAAAATGGTGCCGGCACGGACGCGCTTTTGGCAGAGCTGGAAGGCGCGAAAACCCACGAGGATATTACCTCTTTGGGCGTGCGCTATACGGGCAAATTCGGCGGCGTTCGGGTTAAAGCCTCGGTGACCACCGAACAAGGCGACTATATTAAAGACGGCGAGAACAAAGGCGAAATGGAAGAAACCGCTTATGGTGTAAGCCTATCGTCGGGTCGGTTTACGCTGGGGGGCACGCATTTCATCTCCGACGAAGCCTCCGCCGGCGGCAATGATTGGGAAATCACCCATCTGGGCCTGGCCTATAAATGGTCGAAAGCCACCACTTTGGGCTTCGCGGTGCATACGCAAAAAGATACGCAGACCAATAGCGATGCGGATATGGATACCGATGTCACAATTATCGGCGGCTCGACCAAATTGGGCTCTGGCGTCAAGCTGACCTATACGCATGAGAGCGTGGAAAGCAGTGGCGCTCTGGCGAAAGACGCTAGTTTTACCGGCGTGGGCCTCTTGCTGAAGTTTTAATCTCCGCGCAAAATAATGAAGGCGGGGCTGCGGCTCCGCCTTTTTCGTTTCTATTGTTATTTGACTGTTCGCCTCAGGGGCGTATTACTAGGGCAAGGGTTTTCGAGTGAACTCGAGCGTTGGCCCTCACGCGTTCCTGCTACGAGTTGCGGCAGGCTGTATCCAAAAATAAGAATAAGGATATGGACAATGATAAGATATTTGAAAACGCCACGTCGCGGTTTTGCGCTGCTGGCTCTGCTAGGCGCCAGTTTACCGGCCATGGCTCAAGATAAGCCGACTATCGATTTGACGCTGGACGGCTATTTCACCCAATCGGTAAATCTGGTGGATGTGGACACAAAAGGCGGCGCGAGCTTTGAAGATGAGGTTCTGGCGCAAGAGGGCGAAATTCATTTTAAAGCGAAAACCATTTTGCCCAGCGGCACAGAAATTGGCGTGCGCGTTGAACTCGAGGCCGAAGGGGCGACCGATGATTTAATCGATGAGCATTATCTCTACCTAAAGGGCGATTGGGGCAAGGTGATTTTGGGCGCCGAGAATGGCGTTGGCCATCTCATGCAAGTGCGTGCGCCGCGCTTTGTGCCGGGTCTTAAGATGTTTGATAATTCAGTTACCGAAGAGATTATCGAAGATGCTTATGACCTGCAATTGGGCTCAGATGTGATTGAAGATGCGCATATGTCGACCAAGCTCGAGCATATTTCGGGTGATGCGAATAAATTTTCCTATCTCACCCCGAAAGTAGGCGGCTTGCAGGTTGGCGTCTCTTTCACGCCGAATAACCGCGACCGAAACGGGGGAGAAAACAATGTTGCGACGAGCTACCCCGGGGACGGCTCTCACAGGCTGCAAGAAGATATCATCGAAATGGCCTTCCGGTTTACCGGTTCGTATCGTGGCTTTGGCTATCGATTGAGCCATTCAAATGTGAGCAGCGACACGCTTTTGGGCACTCTCGACCCGGAAAGCAACAGCACAGGCTTACAGGTATATTGGGACGATTGGGTATTTGGCGCCAATCTGTCTGAATATGAGAATTTGCAGGCTTTGCCAGATGATAAATATAGCGGCAGCGCCAATATTGAGACGTTGAATTATGCTTTGAAATATAAACAAGGCGACCGCTATTGGGGGATTGGCTTCACGCAAAGCGAAGAGAGCACTGTTGCCTCCTCTGGGGACCGCACCGATTATGAAGAGATTATGATTGGCGGCGGCAGGAAGCTCATGAAGGGCGTGGAATTTGGCTATTACTATCAAATGACCGAAGCCGAGCTCACCACAGCCAATGCAAAAAATACGGCCGAGACGGAAACTCTTGGCCTTACTTTAGCCTTGGCTTTTTAACTGTGTGAAAATACGGCGCTGCTTCTTGGATAAGAGGCAGCGCCGTTATTTTAGCTGTCGCTATTGGCGGCCAAGTCTTCGCGCAGGGTTCTGGCGGCCCAAAGGTAATGGGCGGAGCCCCAAAGATTGACCACCACCACGCTAACCAAGGCATAGCGCAGGCCGTCGACGCCATAGATTGGCAAGAAATAATCGGACAGAATACCGACCAATTGCGGGCCAAAGCCGAGGCCGATGATATTAATGCAGAACAATAATAAAGCGGCCCCCAGTGCGCGGCTTGGGCCGGGCAATAGGCTTTGCGTCATAGCGAAGCTGACCGACAGATAAAAGCCGCCAAAAAACGCCGTGATGGTGAACAGCCCAATGGCCAGTTTCAAATCTGTGGCGAGATAGAAAGCGACCGCGATGGGCAAAATAAACAGTTTCACGCCCGCCGTCAGCCAAGCGTAATAGCGCTTATCTTTCTTGCCCAGATAATCGGCCAGCAAGCCGCCCGAATAGGTGCCTATGCCGCCGACGATGCCGCCGATGAGCGCCAAGAGGGTTCCGGTTTCTCCCGACGAGAGGCCATGGATGCGGCGGAAGAAAACGCCGTTCCAATATAAAGCGCCATAGCCGACAAACACCACCAAGGTGCAGCCAATCACAATGTGGCGCAGGCTGGGTATCGACATCATCAGTTTAAACGTGTCCCAAACTTCCGAGAAAATATTCAGTTTTAGGGGTTTTACCGGTTGGCTACGGGCTGGTTCTTTAACCGTGAAAAACATCAAGAGGCCCAAAATAACGCCCGGGACGCCGACCACGAAAAACGCCATGCGCCAGCCATACCATTGGTCAATCCAGCCGCCGACCAGAAACCCGATGAGCACGCCAACATTAATGCCGGTCGCGTAAATGCCCATGGCGGTGGCCCGGCTTTCGGGTGGGAAGAGGTCTGAAATCATCGAATGGCTGGGCGGGCTGGAGCCCGCTTCGCCAATGCCCACACCAATGCGCGCCAGTGCCAGCTGCAGATAATTGGCCGCCATGCCGCTCAGCGCGGTCATCGCCGACCAGATAATCACCGATACGGCGATAATATTGCGCCGCGAATATCGGTCGGCCAAAATGGCGATGGGAATGCCGAGCGTGGCATAGAAAAGTGCAAAAGACAGGCCGATGAGAAACCCTAATTGGGTATCGCTGAGCATCAGCTCCAGCTTAATACTCTCGGCCAATATGGAGACAATTTGGCGGTCAACATGGCTGGAAGCATAAATCAGCACCAGCATGAACAGCGTATAATTGCGAACAGACTTGGGTACAGGGGCCGCTTGCCCAGATGTTGTTGAGGTCATAATGTCTCTCCCTTTAGACCCGAAGCCTAAACGGGAAAATGCAATTTGGCGAGGGAAACTATGGATGGCTTAGAAAAAATAAGCCAATCGCAAGCGGATGAAATCTTCGTCGGCATTGGCCTCTGCAAAAGCGTCGTCGTCGCCGACTTTGTCTTGAAAGCGGGCCTCGAGGGTTACTTTATAGCTTTGCCCTAAGCGGCGTTCGGCTTCCACAGATATGGCGGTTGAGCGGGTGTCGATATCGATGAGGCCACCGAGTAAAACGGCGGTCGATTGCGTGTCATTGGCGGTCCAGCGAAAGCCAATGCCAATGTCATTGTCAAACGGGTGCGGCGCTTTTTCTTCGCGGTCATCCCACATATGTTCGGTTACCAGCCCGACGTCTGTGCTGCTGTTGAAAAGATTATAAAAGGTATATTCAAAGCC
>Ga0233444_10000858_pt1 | contig 36865 bp, 54 predicted proteins | sample SI_124_October20_6_FD_182792 | JGI IMG/M metagenome (GOLD analysis project Ga0233444, IMG submission 182792) | Seawater microbial communities from Saanich Inlet, British Columbia, Canada - SI_124_October2016_10_MG | ecosystem: Environmental > Aquatic > Marine > Inlet | place: Canada: British... | reverse complement strand
CAAACAGTGTGGCAAGTGCTATGACCAAGAGAAATCAGGATTCTTCTCACTGCGTTTAAGTTCCAACAAGCACTTCGGACATAACATAGGTATGACGGAAAACACACAGAAAGATGGCACAGCAGATTTCGTAATAAAGTACTGGGACATAAGATTTAGTAATCTTTGTAACCTGGCCTGCAGGAGTTGTGGAACATGGTTCAGTTCTAATTGGTACGAAGATCATAAAAAACTAAATGGTGCTCCACCTAATCATGCCAAGGTAATCAAGGTAGGCAGAAGTTCAAATGACATATGGGATCAAATGTTAGAACAGTTCGAACACGTAGAACAGTTTTACTTTGCTGGCGGAGAACCAATCATAATGGAAGAACATTATAGGATATTAAAAGAGCTAGATAGACGTAAAATGTATCATGTGCGATTAATTTACAATACAAATTTCACAAGAACAAAATACAAAGACATCGATGTTTTAGAAATATGGAAAAAATTTGATTCTGTTTCGATTGGAGCAAGTCTAGATGCGGAAGGTGCCAGAGGAGAGTACATGCGTAAAGGAACTGTGTGGGAAGATGTTGTGGCAAATAGAAAACGTATGTTAGAAGTTTGCCCAAATGTTGATTTCTATATATCAAGCACAGTAGGACTTATAAACTCTTTACACATAGTTGATTTCCATAGGAACTGGGTGGACCAAGGCCTGCTCAAACCACAGGACTTCAATTTCAATTTGTTACAATATCCATACGCTCAAAGGATTGATCTTTTGCCAGACGCTTTCAAACAGAAAGTAAAAGAGAAATACGAAAAACATTTAGAGTGGTTGAGACCACGTGATCATTTGACAAGGGCCACAAAGGGATTTGAGTCTGGATTGGACTACATGATGAGAAGAGATAATTCCAGCGATTTACCAAAATTCAAAGATACTATGCAGAGGATGGACGACATCAGGGATGAAAACATACTAGAAACTTTTCCCGAATTAGCGGAATTATATGAAACGGATTAAACCAAACGAAGGCAATAAGACCTTATGCATGGCTCCATGGACACACACTTATCTTTCACCACAGATGGAGAGGAGATTGTGTTGCAGTTCCAGAGAGTCATCATCAAATTTCAAGCAATACATTGATTCAATAGACACTTCGGGTAAAAACGAAAAACTAAATTTGCGTACTTTGGACGAGCACTGGAACTCAGAATACATGAAAACCGTGAGACTAAAGTTGTTGGCGGGGGAAGAGATACCTCAGTGTTCTGTGTGCAACGACAAACTGCTTAATGAACAGGTCTACAGACAACATTTCAATTGGTATTACAAAGACAAGATAGACCAAGTTTTTGAGAGCACCGACGAGACGGGAGCCACCACCATGAAGGTGGAGAGTTTTGATTACAGGTTCTCAAATCTTTGCAACTTTAGTTGTAGAATGTGTGGAGACATGCTGAGCTCTTCCTGGGAAACAGAAAACAAAAACCACGGCAAGGGAGACTATGAGAATTACAGGATATGGGGTAGGAAAGATATCAAAGAGCAACTTTCAAAATTCCATGATCAAGAGATAGTGAGGGAGTTTATGGATGCAGTAGAAGACAAGCGTATTACTGAGTTTTACTGGTGTGGCGGGGAACCATTGATGTGGAAGATACACTGGACAGCCATGCAGAGGGTAGTGGAACTGGGATATGCGGACAAGGTGCTGGCCAGGTACAATTCAAACATGAGTCGTATAAACTATTTTGGCAAGAACCTTTTCGACGACATACTAGCAAATTTTCCAAAGTGGCAGATATGTGCATCAATCGATGGGACAGGAGAAGTGGGTGAATACATTAGAACGGGATTGAAATACGACGAATGGCTAGACAACATCAAGTACGGTCTAAACACTATCAAAGGACCAAGACAACGTATGCAGTTAGACCTCACGATAACATTGCCGGGTCTTTTCGATCTAGAGAACATGGTGCATCTCAGCAACGAGCTAAACATGGAATTACTTACAAAACAAGTTTTTAACTTCTCCAATGACAATGCAATGGCACCGTTGTTCATGCCGTATGATATAATGAGTGAGATCATCGATGATGTAAGAAACAAAACTATCAAATATAAAAATAAGAACCTCAATAATTTCTTTGGTCAGTTGGACGAGATGCAAAAGCAAAAAAGGAACAACGAATTAGTTTACAGTGAAGAAGAAGAACATATCAAAGGCCAGAAGTCCGGTAAAGCAGAAATTGAACGCCTAGACAGGATAAGAGGCACTGATATTAAAAAAATATTAGCAAAAAACAAAAAGGCATTAGAGTGGTGGACAAGTATATAAAATCAAATGTTTGTCCTTTACCCTGGACACATTTAGAAGTAGATGTCAACGGCGGAGCATCGCCATGCTGTCTTTACAAGGGCAGTGTGCCTGGTGTTAAAGTCTATGAGCAGAGCCTGAAATCCATACAAGACACAGAATACATGAATATACTTAGAACACAGTTTCGTAATGGAGAAAGACCTGCGGGTTGTCAGAGTTGTTGGCAGGAAGAAGACGCAGGAAAAACGTCAAAAAGACAAAACTCGATATACAAGATGAAACAAAGCCTCACAGACTGGACACCCAATAGCGAGCCAACACTGAAGTTCATTGACTTTAAGTTGGGAAACGTGTGTAATCTAAAGTGTAGGATATGTGGTAGTTGGAGTTCATCGAAATGGGCACAGGAGGAAATAGATTATGAGACAGCCAAGGGCGGCGACAATCCACTAGCAAGGAAACAACTGAAGGAAGGTGGATGGCCAAAACGTAACCCACAGTTCTTCGAAGAGTTACAGGAAGATCTAAAACACGTGGAGTACTTTGAGTTCACAGGAGGCGAGCCGTTCATGATCAAAGACCACTTCAAGATCTTGATGCACTGTGTTGAGAAGGGCTATGCCAAGAACATAGACATACACTACAACACCAACGGTACACAGTTGCCACCCAAGGACATATTTGACCTGTGGAGTTATTTCAAACACGTGGAAGTAGCGTTCAGCATTGATGACGTGGGAGAACCATTTGAGTACCAACGACACCCTGCAAACTGGAAGGAGGTGAGTGCCAACCTCGTGAAATTCAAGGAAATGAAAACACCCAACATGGACTTTCAGATATGTTCCACAGTCAGCATATTCAACGTGTTCAACTGGGCCAAGATAGCGTTATGGGTGGCACAGTTCCAACCCAAGTTCTTCTATGTGAACACCTGCTTCGATCCAGACGTGTTCAACATACAGACCTTGCCACGACAGGTCAAGGACATCGTGGTGGACAGATACCACATGCTCACGGACTACCAACCCAGCATCAGGTTCATGAATGCGGCAGACAGAGACACCCCGGAGATCAGAGAACAGCGTAAAGCAAGGATATTACAGACGGACAAGTACAGGAAAGAAAATTTTGCCCAGGTCTTTCCGCTTTTAAATAACATTTTAAAAATATATGACTAAAAAATTTATAGCAGGCGGTTGCAGTTTCACATATGGCCACGAGTTGAGTGACGATCAAGAAGGCAGAGAAGCATCTAAAAAATCATGGTCGGCGCTTTTACATCAGCAGTATAACACGGATATCGAGTATCGTTCTGTTGCTAGGGGCGGAATAGGTAATTGTGCTATAGCGAGAAAAGTGTTCAACGAAATTTCTCAAGGCGATGTAGATTGTGTGGTCGTTATGTGGACATTCCTGTCTCGATACGACTGGGCAATGAAAAGACACAGTTCTTTAGAGGGATCTAGATGGGCCAGCATTTCACCATGGGACACAGACAAAGAGCAAGGCAGGGTGTTTGAACAATTAAACAGTGATCCTGCCCAAATGGAAATATGGAGCCAACGAAGAGAGATAGCCAAGCACAACGGCACGAGTCAGTTCGCAGAGGCCATTTATAGATATGCTGGAAATATGTATCACGAAGCATATTTGAGTTGGAAGAGCATCACATGGTTGCAGAACATCCTGGAAAAGAAGAAAATACCGTTCATGTTCACACTGGCAGACAACAGTTTATTCTATGACTATGAAGCTCATTTGAAAAATCTAGATAGTCTCATGCAATCCCTCCATGGTGAGATTGATCAGTCAAAATGGTTTTCGTTTGGTGAAAGAATGATGGGATTTAATCAGTGGGCAAGTCTAAACAATTACGAATATGCTACAACACACCCACTAGACAAAGCCCATGAAGATGCTGTAAAATTAATGTTACCAACTTTTAATAAACTGATAGGAGACAAATAATGTTTACATGGATAAAAAATCTTTGGAATAAATTCAAGCAAGAAAGAGCATATAGAAAAAGACTCAAGGAGTTGAAGAAGAAAGATCCATTCATATACAAATAGGATGGTCCTCAAAAAAATTAAGAAAGCGTTGGAAAAAACGCCCAAGTTTGAACTGATCGAACTGCCGTACATAGATGTCACGGAAGATCCAGTGAGACCGGAACTTAGTCTGGAGTTCAGACAGGCATACGGCAGGAAGATATACGGCATCAAGGACGAGGAGGGCGACATAGCGGCCGTTATGTGTTTCGCATTCACACACGGTATCCCCAAGAGCGTGGAGGAGATGGATGCCATGAGCAAAGACGCCGCCATGCAGGCAGTACACAGGGCAGGAGTTCAGGGTTCGATAGCGATAGCCTACACGGTGTGGGCCAAGAAGAAGGGTGGCGGCAAGCACATGGTCAATGAGGTGTACAAAATGATAAAACAAAGCAACCATCTCAACAGGTTGATCACGTTGAGTCCTCTCACGGACATGGCACGTAAGTTCCATCTGAAAAATGGTGCAAAGGAAGTGCAGGTCAACCTCACAACACAGAATTTCGAGTATGACATAGAGTTGAATGATTGGGAGAAGTTCAGGGACAGGGCGAAAGGATGGTTCAACATCAAATGAACTGTTTAGGATTTTTCTTGGCACTGTCGATGCATGTTGGCCTGGAAGCGGACTACAACAACATACATCCACATGCAAGGTGCACAGTGGACAACAAGATAGCCGGTGTGTATTACAACTCCGAGGACAGGATCAGTGCTTACGTTGGCAGAGAATTTGAACTGGACGAATACTGGACACTGGAACTAGGATTGGTCACAGGATACAAGTCAGAGGACATACTTCCGATGATCAGATACAAAGCAGGAGGATTGTTTATCTCTCCAGCATACGAGAAACATAACGGCGAAGAGAACTACGGTGTAGTGATAGGTTGGGAGATCGGCAAATGAAAATACTCATAATGGGATTGCCGGGATCGGGCAAGACAACCCTAGCAAAACACCTGGTACCCATGTTCAACGCAGTATGGCTTAATGCAGACGAAGTCAGGAAGGAATCAGATGATTGGGATTTCACACCAGAAGGAAGAACAAGGCAGGCACTAAGGATGTGGACGTATGCAGAGGAGTCCATTGAGCAGAACAGGAACGTAGTAGCGGACTTTGTTTGCCCCACGGAACAAACAAGGAAACAATTTAAAGCAGATTATACTATCTGGATGGATACAATAAAAGAAGGAAGATTCGAGGACACAAACAAGATGTTCGAAGCACCAACACAATATGATTTCAAAGTTACACACATGGAAGCAGATATGTGGGCGTTCTTGATAAAACAAGACATACTAGACAAACATGGCAACTTAGGACCACACAGATGAGAATACTAGGAATCAACTGCATGAATCACGACGCCGCAATGGCTGTAGTTGACTACAGTTCGGGCACGGGAGAAATATTATGGGCGGCTCATAGTGAGAGATACAGCAAAGTCAAGAACGATCACTACCTGAATCAGAAGATAGTGGACGAGGCCAACACGTTTGGTCCTTTCGACAAAGTGGTGTACTACGAGAAACCCTTGCTTAAAAAAACGAGACAGTTCTACGCAGGACAGTATGGTTTGGCCATGAGTTACACGGAGATGCCACAATGGCACCTGGATCACTTTGGTATTAAGATAGACGAGTACGTCAAACACCACGACTCACACGCCGCGGCAGGGTACTATACGTCACCGTTCAAGGACGAGGGTGCGACCATACTGACAGTGGACGCCATAGGAGAATGGGACACCGTTTCCATATCAACAGCATATAACAATCACATAGAAAGAAAAGAAACCATACAGTATCCACACAGTGTAGGAATACTGTACAGTGCATTCACACATCGTTGTGGACTCAAGCCTGCGGAAGAGGAATACATCCTGATGGGCATGGCCGCGTACGGAACGTCAAAATACAAACAGAAGATATATGACGACTTCGTAGAGCAGTCACCGTTCAAACTTAAAAAAAATTTACACAGGGGACTGAGCGACTGGGAACCAAACGCAGATGTGATGGACATTGCCGCAAGTATACAAGCAGTCACGGAAGAACTACTGGCAGATCTATGGATGAGAGCATCCAAGTATGGCAGTAAGAATCTAGTTTATGCAGGTGGTGTCGCGTTGAATTGTGCCGCAAATAGAGTATTGGCAAACATGGGATTGTTTGACAACATATGGATCATACCAAATCCTGGAGATGCAGGATCAAGCCTAGGCTGTATAGCCGCACATGAGAAAAAGCATCTTGATTGGCAACACCCATTCCTTGGACACAACATAGACGGCGAGTATCCTGTAGACACACTCATAAAAGAATTGAAAGAAAACAAGATGGTGGGAGTCGCAAGTGGTAGGGCGGAGTTTGGTCCGAGGGCACTTGGTAATAGATCATTACTGGCAGACCCCAGGGGTGAGGACATCAAGGATTTGGTAAACTCGATCAAGAAAAGACAGAAGTTCAGACCGTTCGCTCCGGCCATATTAGAGGAGGATGTAAACGAGTATTTCACCCTACCTACAGCAGTTCAAAACACCCCTTATATGCAATTTACAGCGGCGTGTACGCATGGTAAAGACTTCCCTGCCATAATACATCATGATCACACTTCCAGGGTTCAAACGGTGCGTAAGACGGATAATCCAGGGTTTCATGCGTTGTTAACGGAATGGAAACGACAGACGGGTTGCCCCATACTTTTGAACACCAGTTTGAACATAAAGGGACAGCCAATTGTCAACGACAGGGCAGACGGTAAAGCGTTTACCAACAAATATGGGGTCAAGGTACTAGGATGAAATACCTAATTGTGTTATTATTGTTGGTAGGTTGCGGAATAAAACCCAGTGCGAGTTGTGACGTAGATTTAAACAAGGAAACAATGAAGGAAATCAAAGACAGTTGTGTGGAGAATCCACAACTAGAAATAAAGAAGGAGTTTTAATGATCAAGTTCGGTGGAGTGGACAGGATCTATGATGCGTACAGTTGGAGAATCACACGCAGGGCAAAGGAAGTTTGGAAATCGGGAGAAGTCGTCAGCAGTAGCCATACCGAAGGATCTTGGCTAGACAAGTTTGAAAAGTCTGTAGCAAAATTTACAAAGAGAAAATATTCAATAGCAGTGGGCAGTGGTACAGATGCACTTTACTTCGCCTTGCGAGCCAAGGGAATAGGGCCAGGCTCAACTGTATTGTGTCCAGCGGTCAGTTACTTGGCCACAGCAGAAGCAATCAAAAGGACGGGTGCGACGATAACTTTCGTCGATGTTGACAGCAAAGGCCTGATAGGAAAATTACCTGCAACGATATTACCTGATGCTTTGGTGTACGTGAATTTGTTTGGTAATCTTGCAGATTACGATAGACTAAGACAGTACTGTGACAAACACAAGATACCTCTGATAGAGGATGCCGCACAGAGCCTCGGAAGCATTTACAAAAAACAACCAAGTGGTAAGTTAGGCGATATAAGCAGTCTCAGTTTTGCCCCAAGCAAACCATTGCCTTGTTTTGGCAACGGGGGTATGGTTCTCACAGACGACATCAACGAAGCGAAGTTTATCCGTAGCCTACGATATCACGGTAAAGGTACGGGCAAGTTAGAATACGGATACAACTCATGCCTAAGCAATGACCATGCCAACATGTTGAATTTTTTACTTTCCAAGTATAAGTCTTTGTTGTCTAGATCAAAAAAAGTCAGAAAGTGGTACACAAAAAAATTAGATGACATAGGAATAAGTTCAATAGAATCAAGCCCAGACACAACGTCAAATAATCACAAACTTGTTATTAGGGCACAAGACAGGGACGGACTCAAGACGTTCCTTGATGGCAAAAAGATTCAGACACAAATACATTATCCACAACCCATGTCAAGGATGAAGATGTTTGACACCGGACAGGAAATGCCAAATGCAGAAAAGTTCTGTCAGGACGTGATTTCTTTGCCCATACATCCTTTCCTTAAGAAGAACGAGGTTCTATACGTTTGCGACTCCATCAAGGAGTACTATGGTGTTTGATTGCGTGGCAGTAGATTTTGGTAACAGTAAAAGCAGGAACAACCTAGCAGTGATAAAGTCTGTGTTCCCCCACGCAGTGGTCATACCGTTTGTTGACAGTTATTTCGAAATAGCAAAGAGGATGTTACTAGAATCACGCACAGAATACCAATGGATGTTGACTAGTAAAATTGACTATAGTGATTTCGATTTTGATTACATTCCTGAACAGCATCAAACCACCCAAGTTCACGTTTGGGCAAACGAACAACAGCAGGAGGGTGATACGTTCCTGTTCCCAAAACAATTTGCCGACCAGGACATAAAGTTCCTGCGTGACTACAAGGATGTGAATTATCATACACACAATTTTGATTATGATTTTGATTACCTGGAACAACACTATGACTTGTCCAACGTTATGGAACACATATCAACGTGTAAAATTCCCATGGCAAGATACATGAAATATTCAGATTCTTTAGACGATGATTTGTTCTATCCGTCTTACTGGGAAGACTTGAAGATATACAGGAGAGGCAACACTTTCTATTTGCCAGGCAAAGCACTGTCACACATAAAAACACAGATATATGACTATCCCTTAATATACGACATTGGTAGCCCAGACAAAAAAGACTGTTTTGATATTTGTTTTATTTCAAACGGAGAACCATTTGAACAAGAAAATTATGACTTACTGGAAAATCATGTACATAAGAATAACTTGAAAAATAAACTGCATTGGATACGCAACGTAGACGGTAGGACACAGGCATACAAACAAGCGGCCACAACATCAAGCACAGAATATTTCTATGCCGTTTTTGCAAAGAGCAAGGTCAAGGAAACTTTCATGTTTGATTACACCGTTGACAGGGCATTGACAAAGAGGCACAGAATATTCCATGCACATCTAAACGAGTTGAATATTGCGTACGGAACATTCAACATCAATTTGTACAATAAAACATTGTGCCTCGAAACACCAGATGATAATATATTGGACTTCACGTTGTCTCAACCGCACGAAGTCGTACCGATCATTTCAAATGAAACAGTGTTGGCCCCTGACAATTATACGGCATGGAAAAATGCTTTCAGAGAAGTTTCTAAGTTGGCGCTATGGCAGGAAAAGAAACCCACAGTGGAAACTCAATATAGGTTGAAAAAATGGTTAGATACAGACAACGAATGGTTATCTAAAGGTGCCCACGATGGAAAAAGTTTCGCAGACGAATGCGGATATGATGAAAACAAAATTCTAAATACATATACTTGGGATTTTTGTAGAGAAAAATTTAAATCGTTGTACCCAACGGAAACTTTCTATTAATATCTAAATTCTCAAAATAAAATGGTTGTTTGAGAAACCAATTTACATAATTGGGAATTCCGTCTTCTATGTCTATTGTGGGATTAAAATTCAACATCGTTTTTGCTTTATCACTGTTTAGAGTGTCTCGGTTGGGATAGAATGTGTCGTGTGGTTTTGTTATTATCTCACCTATTCCTAATTTTGATTTTATTATCTCAGCGGCATCTATTATCTTTCTGCCATTACCCCTAGTGCAGTTAAATGTTTCGTTTATTACCTCGTTGGTTGCGGCCAGAGAGAAGTAGTTGGCAACGTCAAGTACATTAGAAAAATCTAACTTGTTGTCTGGGCCTTGTACAGTCATCTTCCCGGTAGTTAATGCACTTTTTAATAACTGACTGATGACTCTAGTGATAGTGTCCTTCTCTCCATAAAGGGCAGATGGTCTCATGATCACGTAGTTCAATCCATATTCTCTGTGCCATATCTTACACATAATCTCACCTTGTCTTTTGTAGGATCCGTACAAGGTGTTTGGTTTTGGAACCACCTGCTCGTCTGGGATCTTATTATCAAACTCCCCGTAAACCATACTGCTAGAAGCATACACAATTTTCTCAACTTTGTGTTTGACACATAGATCTAGTATGTAGGCTGTGGCTGTCACCATATTATTGGTAGCATCTAGAACATTTCTTTTAACCATTCTTGCATTAGGATATGTGGCGACGTGTATTACTCTGTCTGGTTTAAAATCTTCAAAAGTTTGTTCCATGAACTGTAAGTTCTCAATCTGTCCAATGTATTCTTTGTCTGTTCCTGTGATTGATTTTCTTTGGTTTAAAACAGGATGGTATTCCCAATCAGGAAATGTGTAGTATTGATGATAACAGTCTACTATTCCTATTGTGTGACCTTCTGCTTTTAATTGCTGACAAATATGACTACCTATAAATCCGTAGCCTCCTAATACTAAAATTTTCATATCTTATTATACATTAGATGAAATGTTTCTGCAACTTTGTTTTCACCTAAAAAACTCCCCCTGTATTTGTTATAGTTGATTATTGTTTCGATAGACTCGTTGTTAAAATATGATCCATATGATTCTAATGCTTTTCTTTTTTGATTGACACAGTCTGTGATATCTACGTAGTGATTGCAATCGAAATTTTTGTAGTGTAAATTGTATGGCGGTTCATCCATGCACCAAAATTGTTCAAAATGTTTTCTTGATATACTTCTTGCAACGTCATAACACACTCGATGGTCTTGATGATGATCTTCTTTCCAATGAGAGACTAGTATGTTGTGACTGTTAATATGTGATTCAACATATGATATCAAATTGTTTGATAACGTTAAATTTGGTCTTCCATTATCGTGCAATGGTGTGTTATATATTATTGTGTTAAAATTTAAAACACTTTTGCTTTTTAATAATTCGTTTTGTACTACTTGTTCATCCCTGTTATTATTATGCTCGGCTGACGGTTTCACTAGTATCAAGTTAGTAACAGAACCACCATGTTTGTTTATTTTAGCAACAAGTCCTCCACAGCCCATTTCTAGATCGTCTGGGTGTGCGGTGATTATTAGAAATTTCTTAGAAAGTATGCTCATTTGAATTATTTAAAAGTTTTACCAAGTATGGTAGAAGTTCTTGATTCCATGTCTTTCTTCAAGGCCGGTATGTCAAATTTTAAGTCCACACTCTTTATCTTGAGATAGTTCTGTTCGATTGTTTTCCTTAGGAATCTAGCGATTGTGTCCTGTTTCTTGGTCTTTAACTCTTTGGCTATGTCGTAGTGTATTGTGAGGTTGTTCTTGAGGATGATGTTAATATACATTAGGTACTTGACCGGCATGTTCTGGAACTGTAGTCCCTCCAGAACCTCCGGCCATTCCTTGACGAAATCTTGCGTCAACTGTACCCATGTCTTATTTCTTGGCGGTTGTCGTTTTGGCATCCGCTTTCTTGGTAGTCTTCTTTGCTGGTGCTGGTGCATCAGGATCGGCGGCCATGGCTTCCACGGTCGTGCCTTTCTCCTTAGCAATCATCTCGTTCAATTTGTTTAACAAGATCCTGCCTTCGTCTGTATTGCCAAAAGTGACCATGATCTCGTTGGTCTTGAACTTCTTGATGTAGTTGTCGTTGTGCATCATGGCCAACATGTTGGTGCCGTCTGGGAACGTCTGTCTGCTGGCGAAGTCCGCGAACTCGTCAGCGTCCTGTCCGCCCGCTGATTCCACAGCCTTCATCAATGCATTGTGGTACATGTCCGGCAAGAACTTTGTTCCTACCACTAGACAGTTGTTGGGTTCACCAGGCACAGTTCTGTACATGATTACTACCTTCGCTCCACCGTCCACGAGCTCTCCAATGTGTTTGAAGTGTCTCTTTGGACCTGTCTGCCCTTCACCTGCTCCTGAGTCTGCACCCATTGGCATGGCTTGGTCGTTAACGTTCATTAAGTTTGCCATTATTTTCCTTCCGCAGTCGCTGGCGCCGTTGTTGGTGCCGTTGCCCCTGCTGTACCTTCAGGTGTTTGTTCTGGTGCCACTTTGGCCAAGAACGCCTGTAGTTTGTTGTATAGGAATCCTACACCTGCCATCTCATTGGCCTTGAACGCACCTCTTGTGGATGCCACGTCAAGTATGGTGGAAAGATTCTTCAAGTCGCCGATTGATAAAGCAGTTGGATCCGGTTGTGGAGCCTGTGCCTGTGCTTGTGCCGCCTGGGGTTGAGCCGTCGCTGTTTCCTTAGGTGCAGTAGCAGTCTTGGCAGACTTTTTCAAGTTTTTCTTTTTTGTTGCCATTTGTTATTTCTCCTAATTGCAATTGGTATTAATATACGTATATTATACTAAAATTAGTTATGGAGTGCAACGATTAGTTTTGATTGATTTGGGCAATACCACTCAATGCGAACAGGGTAAGGTCTCCAGGATTCTCGAAACCAAGCACGGTGATTGATCTCGAATTGTCGCCTTGGTAAATGACGTCTTTGGTAATTGAGTATCTGCCTGAACAGTTCTCATAGATCCATTTACGCATCTTCTCCACGTCGGATTCGTGTGCCTTCACCACTGTGTTCACGAAGTGTGGTGGTAATATGTCAAGTTCTCTTTTGAAAAAATTATTTGGATTGATCTTCATCAGGCTCCCCACACATCTATCATCCAGTTGCGTAGGTTCTTAACCTTCTCAAGTTTGCCCGTGTATGGATTCGTGTTTGGAAATAACATCATTACAACATCCAGTTTAAAATTATCAATATCAACGCCATGATGATTGTGGCCTTTATTGTGGCACCGATCATGACAGGTAACTCCACAGTGCTATCAGTAGTAATCCAAAACTCATTATGGATATAGACACCTCGTTGAAGAACCAGTCTTTGAAAGTTTCCCAGAGCAACCTAATCATTGTACTGTACCGTTAGTCCGAAGGGAGCCTCTATGTCTCTCTCGTATGGATTGTTGATCAAGAATATTGTGTCACAGTAGTGTTCGTCACCCCAAGTTTCAAAAGGCCAACCATCTGTGAACATCACGAACTTCTTGGGCTCTATGCCCTCTTCCTTCATGTAGTCCCAATTACATTCAAATTCTGTACCACCACCTGAACCCAGTTGGTAGTCTAACAGTTCGTCTGCGTTGTCTGGTGTGAACACTTTTGGATTAAACACCGCGGTATCAAAACTCCAAAGATGTATTCTGAAGTCCTTGTATTGATCCATTATGTTCTTAACCTCTGTAAGGAACTCTTTACACTGTTCGTTGCTGATACTACCGCTGGCATCAAGTGCCAAACATATGTCAATCATCTCGTCATTGTTCTGTCCTGGCAGTATGGCAGATGTGTGCCAACTCTTCCTGCTGGGTCTCATCCAAGTGTAGTCTGACTTCAATGTGCTCATTATCTGTTGTTGTAGTATCTCTCTCCAGTCCATCTTGGGCTCTGTGAGATCCTTGACCAGTCTCTGTAAAGCACCTGGCAAATTACTAGCACCTGTTGACTGTGCCGCACTCACCATTGCTTCTTTGACTTCATCTCTGATCTTCTTAAGTTCTTCTTTGGTGTAAACAGGCTTGCCACCTTTTGCACCTTTCTTGTCGTTACCCTTGCCTTCACCAGCACCATCACCTTTGCCCCATTCCTGGTGATCGTCCATCAGCTCACCCAGTTTCTCCAACATCTTCTTGCCGTTCTTCTTGGCCTGCTTGTAAAGGTCATCGTATATTCTCTCACTTGCCCAGTCCTTGTACTTGTCGTCCTGGAAGCCTTTGTTCTCGCCTTTCTTGCCTTTGGGCATGTCACCGATGTTTGAATCTTTCAATATCTGGTTAACGGCATAGTCCGCCGCGATGTTCCAAAGTTGTGGATCCCTATCACCAATCCTCACCAGCATGTGTTCGAATACGTTGTGCAACACCTCGTGTCCAAACAAGAACTCTGCTTCTTTGGGTGTGAGTGAATCTATGAACTTCGTGTTGTAGAAAAAGTGTCTGCCATCTGTACCAGCAGTTGGACACCAGTCATCTGCGTTCACTAGTTTCAATCTAGTGGCAAGGTTGCCAAAGAACGGATGCTTCAGTAGTAAGGCGATCCTTGCTGTGACCAGTTTGTCTATTATTTTCTGATCGTGATAATCAACCATTATTTAGACTCCATAGCAGTTATGACATACTTGCCAAACTTCTTATGGAACCTATCAAATGATTTCAACTTGCTAGGATCGAACGGAAGTTTGTAGTTTGTCAAGGCAATCTTCGCACCCATAACAACCAACTCTGTCTCGAAGTTGTCCATCATGTAGTTGAAGAACCTGTCCGCTTGTTCATTCCAAGTCTTGTCTTTCTTCTCGTGTGCCTGTTGTAGTTCATAGCACAAAGAAACTGTCAGGGAGTACATCGCTGATATCTCCTTTGTTTTAAGGTCTCGGACCTTACCGCTCAATATATCAGATGGGTTAGGGAGTTGACCGCTAATTTTACGATGATTCATAAACTTAACGGCCAGTCCTTCTCCTACGCAACCTGCTACGAGGTCAGTGAGCGTACTTTCTGGCAGGTCATCTGATAGAAGTTGGGATACGAAACTCCACGATCTTGGAGTTGCGAATGATCTAGAACTGCCTCTAGGATCAAAATCGTATAAATCTTGTTTGGCGAATGTGCAGTATCCAACAACGTCTGCGTGTACGTGTTGGTTGGTCGCCCATTCCATCCAGTCTTCAAAGTCCACTCTTAACTCTACGTGAACAAATCTGTTTGCCAATGGAGCCGGCATTCTGTAAGTGACACCCTTGTCTGAGTCTCTGTTACCTGCCGCTACAATTGAAACGCCTGCTGGTAGGTGATACTGTCCTACTCTTCTGTTTAGTATAAGTTGATAAGCCGCCGCCTGCACAGCCGGTGCCGCCGAGTTTAACTCGTCTAAGAACACAATAGCATTACTCTTGGGATCAGTTGGCAGTTCTGCCGGACTTGCCCAAACCATGTTGTTCTCTTTTGAATTGTAATAAGGAATACCCTTGATGTCTGTAGGTTCCCATAGTGGAAGTCTGATGTCGATCACTTCTCTGCCTTCTGAATCTGCGATCTGTTTTACGATGTCTGACTTACCAATACCTGGTGCACCCCACATCATTATGGGTCTCTGTAATTTGATACAATGTGTTAGTGCTGATTTCGCCTCGTTGGGTGAAACTGTTCTGTTTTGTGAGCCTATTGCGGCTTCTTTGTTTTTGTTTGCTCTTGGCATTTTGTACACTCCTGTTTAAAATGTTTATAATACCATTATAGCAGAAATGTGTTATGCGTCAACCTGGTAAATGTGGCAGAAAAGTCGCGGTTTTATTGGTCTTTTTGTTCGTCCATCTTGCTCATTGCCCGTGCAAGTCCGTATTTTGTGATATCTCCGGCAAAAAGCATCAATTGTAGAGCCATTTTCTCCATGGACACAATGATCTTCTTTTTGTCCACGTAGTAAGGACAGTCAACAAACTCGTCTAACCATAGGTATGTCTGTGGTGTGAATATGACTTTGGCAGGAAATTTAATGTCATAGGTTTTGATGTCTAATTTTTCAAGCATCTCAAGTCCAGGTTTGGTCAGACGCAAGGATCTTGCCTGATAACTTTCCCTTACATTCTGCCACCAAGTGTAGTAGTTGGTTTTTATACTTTCGTCGTGTGTTGGTTGCTCTAGCAGTTCCAGGAAGGTTCGGGTGTATGCAGTCTTGCGATCCATACAATTAATTATCTAGTGAATTTGTCGCCTGTTTTTAATAGGTAAACACCAAACTTGTCAGTGTTGTGTTGAACGTTCAACTTCTTAGCCAAGTTCTCTGCGTGTCCTGGATTAGAGAATGACACCTTCTTGTATTTTGGACCTGGGTAGTTTGCCACAAGACTTGAACTCTTCAAGTTGATTGGTTTACCATCATAAAACACCGCCCAAATTCCTTCCGCGGCTAGGACTTCGTCCATTTTGAAGGTGGCTTTATTGCTGTGTTGCAACAGCACTGTGGGTTTTGGTCTGCTCATAGATTTACTCTTTACTATGTGTATTTACCAAAAATGTGCTTCGTGTATGAGTATTGGAAAGGTTTGTTAATATTACCGTTGCAACCTATTGACGTTATTTTTTATTATCGAATCCGCCGCCGTCCATTTCTATGTCTATGGTCTGTGCTTCTCTGGCAGTCTTTAGTGCTTCGATGATTTCTTCTTGTATCGTGACCATACGTGTCATCACCTGTGTGAGGCTGTCCGCCAGTTGATCTGCTTCCTTGGCCGGGATAATGATCTGTCTCTCACCCTTCTGTCTCAAGGTCCTGATCCTGCCTATGAGATCTTCTATGGGCCTAGTTTGTATCTTGGAATTGTTTGACTGCGTCATTTAATACCTGTTGCATTTCTAGTTTGGTTTTTATCGGACCTTTGTATTCGTATCTCGATAGTGTGATCATCTTGGGACAGTATGCTTTACGCCAGCCTTTTTCAAAACAGATTATGTAATAACCTGCACAGAATTGGCTTTTTGATTTTGGTGTCTTTGTATAAACGGGTAATTGTTTTTGCACGTCGAACATGGGATTGTAAGGATGTTGACTACAAGGGAAACCATGAACATCAAAGTTGTCTGTTTGTACTTCTTCCTCGGGTTTCTTGACATTTGACTCCTCAAACATACCAAATCCAAACTTTGTGAACAGGCTCTCCTGTGTGTGGAACACCTCTCTGTTCTTCTGTTTGCTGAGGAATATCCAACCGTTGTCCTCTTGCTTCTGAAGGGTACCTAGTTTTTGGCCGTTTTGCTCGACTATCCAGAACTTGTCTTTGACTAAGGTCTTTGCTCTAACTGTCATTGTGTTAACCTCGCATTAAAAGGCTCAACATACAGTTGTGCCTGCTCACTAATCCTATTTAGGTCATACTTGCCACAGAACCTCATGAATCTGATTCCAACCTGGTCAATGCTCTTGTTCTCTGCCTTGGCCTGTGCAATCGTTTGATCAAGTTCTTCCACTATGGCCTCGGGTTGTGCGTGTAGATCCACCAATGCCCTGTTCCTTTCGTAGTCTTCTAATACCCTATGCTCGTTGCCGTCATGATCGACCCACTTGCTCAACATCAGATTGTTCCATGTGTAGCCTTTTTCGTTACGATCTGCGTATGCTTCCTGCAGGCCTATCTTGTTCTTGGTGCCCTTGGTACGCACACCCGGGTATGCTGAGAATATGTTATCGCTTGGATCACCTCTCATGGCCTTCTCAAACACTATCCACTCCGTGTCTGGAGCAGGTTTAGGTGCTTTCAGTTTCTTGTCTATCACAGGCTTACCAGTCTTAGCATCAAACCATCCCTCGTGTGTGAGTGTGGTCTCGTTCACACCATTGTACTGTTTCACACGTGGTGTGATAAGTTGATTCAGATCCTTGTCCGTGCTTATGATCACGTGTTCCTGGTCAGGATGTTTGTCTATCCATCTTGCTATGAGATCGTCCGCCTCGGTCCTAGGATTTCTCAATACTGTCGCATTAGTTTTTGTTTTCACGAAGTCAACGAAGTCGTCATATACTTCCCAGAAAACTTCATTTTCTTCTTTTTCCTTCTCAGTCATGGCATCTGCCATCTCCTTACGATTACGTTTGTAAGGTGCGTACATGTCTTTCCTGAATGATCTGCCTTCTAGGCAGAACACCACGTGTGTTCCTCCGAAGTCCTGCCATGCCTTCTTAATTGAATTCATCATGATGTGTATGGCCATGCCCACCTTCTCAGAAGTGTCACCTCTGATCACGTGTCGTGCCCTAAAGAATGTGTTTGCTGTGTCTACTAGTATGTGTGCCAAATCAACCCCACCAGTTCTGTGTGAACTTGGGAAGTTTCTTTTTGATAGGAGTCCATATAGCCGCTTCGGCCCTGCCTATAAACTTAGGTCTTGGAACCATCCAACCAATCAAAACACCAAGTAAAAAATATCCCATTATGATACCTCAGTCTTGCCATCGTCTCTTCTGTTTATCTGTACGTATCCAGATCCAGTGACGTCTATGCCTTGCTCGTTGCCAATAGTCCTACAAAGTGTTTGGAACCATCTGTCTACGATCTCTTCTTCACTTGCACCTTCGTACCCTGATTGTTTTAACATGTTTACAAATTCAGGATTCCAATCCAGTTCAAAGAAACCGTTCCTAGGATTTTCAGGATTTACGTTTAGATTGAGAACTTTTACAATTGGCTCTTCACTCTTCTTAGAACCTTTTTTTAGTTTTTTCTTAATAGTTGTCTTTGCTGTTTTCTTTACCTTCATACTTATATTTTACTTTATTTTTCCAGATTAGTCAACTGCTTTCTATAAATGAAATACTTACGTTGGTTTGTGTCGTCGTGTATATCTAAAATGGTAAGATTGAACATATTTGCCAGTTCTATGATAAAAGGTACGTTCCAGGGGAAATATTCTATCCACTTGGCCTCCGGTGCTGGGTTTTGCACACCCGGATTCACCCTAAAGAACATTGTGCCTCCGTCTGCCAACAGCATTACCATCCTTGAAAATTCAGATATGATCTTATTGCGTCCACCAAAGTTCACTGAGCCCAATGCCAACATCACATCAAATTTTTCTGTGCTCCTGTAGTCCATTATGCCAACATTGATATCTGCATTTTTGTTATAGGGATCTATTCCGATCAGATTGTCTATCTTGCCTCGGAACTCGTTGTATCCGCAACCCACATCCAGCACCGCCCTTGGTTTAATGCTGTTTACCTCATCTATTAGTGCAACACCACTGTACTTCCATTTCTTCATCTTGTTTTGCCAGTGCTTGGAGAACCATCTGTGCAAGACAGCATCATCTATAACCTTGGCGTATTCTATGAGATTATCACAAGTTTTTACTTCAACATCAAAAATGTCCTTGATGTAAGATGGTGTGCATTTAGATACATCATTTTTAGTGTCTAGTATCAGTTGTGTGTAGATTCTTTTATTCATACTATTTGTATAGATAGACCTTTATGTCTTTCTGTGCGTAGTTATGTATCCTGCCTTTTGAGTCAGGAAAACTTATTTCTAGTGCTCTGCACAAGTCAACATTATCCACAGGACTTGTAATCCTGTCTGTGTTGTCTCTGACAAATTGCATAATATCTTTGTTCTCAGATTGTATGTTACTCCACATTATATCTTGATCTTTGAAGTAACTGTAGTCAGGATAGGTTATGTTAAACCCGCCAGCATCATTCCACCATTTCAAACATTCAATGTCATTACGATACACCATCACAATCGGATAACCCAAAGTAGAAAGTTCTTGTAGTTCGTGTGCAAATGTATGTGATTTTATGATCCTTTTGCCTGTGCCTGAGAATGGGAGATCCCAGTTGTCTCTGGTATTCCTAAACTCCATGCCTGGATCAAAATATGCACCTTCGTGTTTGACCACGCCTTTCCTGTAGGTTTTTCTGCCATCACTGTCTGTCTGATCTATGTCTGGCGATCGGTATATGTTTTCTGCTACACTGCTCCATCTTGATCCTGGTGCACCTGTGAATAGAATATACATTATAGTTTTATTATGTTGTTTGGTCTTGATAATAATTTGTAAGTTTGTTCGGTGGCAACGCCAGTCACTAATAGATTTGATCTTGGTCCTTGTCCTGCGTTTGCTGTGCAGTGTGGAACATTGTACCAGTCGAAAGTGTATATCTCACCTGCCTTGTATCTTGCAAGGAAATGATTTCCAAATTGCATGAAGTGTCCTGGTTGCCAATCTTCTAACATTACAAAAAATCTATACACACTGTCGATGTTGTTGGGTGCCCATCTTTGCACAGCATCTATGTGTTTAGTCCATACCTGTGTAGGCCACTGTACGTGGACACGTGCTTGTATTTCACGTTCACCGGCTGTGAGATGGAACGAGTCTGCCATTTTCTGGAACACAGGCAACAGTTCGTAATCCATGTTACCTATCGGATGTGTGGGATCGCCACCAACCCTCTCAATGTCTCTTTCCTCTGCCTCTATGTCTACGCTACGACCTTCTTTTGTGTATTTGCTTTTGTCATTTGGATTCCTAGTCCTCCATGTAACTTCCTTGCTTCGTTCTTGTGTTTGTTTCAACTCAGCACTCCAGTCTCCTTCGAACCTACCCACGTACCTCATGGTGTCGTGGGCAGGGTTATGATCGAAAGGATCGAAATGATAACTTGATCTTTCCTTCAGTGCGTCGTATTTGCTTTTATCGTCCATTAACAATATTTACTTTGTACTCAACCTTGTGTCCTAAAGAATTTTTAGTGAAGTCTATTAGGGTCTTGTATGCTGATTCAGTAACCAATGACATCACGACATCTAAATGCCTGTTGCCATCTTCACCGATAGTAAATCCGTAATTGCCGATCTTTTTTTGTATTGCTTTTACGCTGTCAGGATTGCTGGCCACTTGTTCCAATGCATTCCTAAGGGTGTCTGCGTGTTTAGATCCTTTGCTGATAAAGATCGCTTTCTGTATACCATCACGTATTGATTTAACCAACTTGTACGCATCGTAGAAGTCTCCACTAGGTGCGACGCCCCATTTCTTTTCGAAAACTATTTCGAACTGGTATCCTGGGAAGTTAGGATCATCTTTGTGTTGTCCTGTTTCAGCATCGAGTATTCCATGATGGAACCATATCTCTGCCTTGCCTTCATCTATGACAGGTTTGATGTGTTTCTTAAATGCGGCAGGGTTCTCACGTGAACCTGTAGTTTCGCCTCTTTTGAATGTAAGTCTAAACTCGTTCTGTTTCATACCAGGCACCCAAGTTACCTTGTCCTTGAAACAAGCCTTGTACTGCTCAACGGTCATGTCAGGTCCACACATAAGCATCGCAATAGCAAATGCCTCCGGTGCGTGTCCCAAGCCTTTTGGAAACACTGTTCCGTCTGTGCCGGTCCTCTTGGCGGCCACTATGTTCAAGTTCATTATTCCTATCGCATCGTAGTTGTAATCATACACAACTTTAGGGTTGGTCAGGAACTTGATTGCGTTACCACCACTTGTCGCCAACATCACTGTGTCGTCTTTTTGTAAATCCGTGTGCCAGTCGTTTGCACCTATGATGTTGCCTTTGCCTGGCAAGTGTTTCAATATTATCTCGCCGTCGATGTATTTGTTCATCTCGGTTGCTACTATCTGACTCCAAACACTCAACCCGCTACCAGGCTTGTTTGGCACAACCAATGTGTATTTTTCTGCCATTGTTGCTGTGGATAGACCTAACACCACCAACAATGAAATGATCGTCTTCTTCATGTTATCTTTTTCTCCTTATGCATACTCAAGTTTGTTTTTTCTTGTTATTCCGTATACGAGTAGGCAGACCACAAATACCATCAAGAGTATGAATAATGGTCTGTCAATTAGTCTGTCTATAGTATACAGGGAATTCAGTTGCATTGTCAAGGCCTCAACCTTGCCAGCAAGTATAAATGCCATCAGCATCGCTGGCCTACTGAACTTGTATTTCTTGGCAAGTACACCAAGCACGGTGCAGAGTGCCAATACCACATAATCCTCAATGCCACCCGTGTGTTGCACACTGGCCCACACTATGAAAGCAACGATTATGGGAAAGTAATATTTGTATGGAACGTAAGTTATCATTGCGATATACTTGTTGAACACCAGACATATTACACCAACGATCACAGTCGCCCACATAAAACCAAAAGTGAGGCTATTGAAAAATTTAGTGTCCTGTGCCAACTCGGGAGTGCCCAGTTCAAAACCAAGGTACATGAACAGAGCCATCAGTATCGCGGCGAAACTTGCACCTGGAATGCCAAACAGTACAGTGGGTATCATGCTTGTGGCCTTCTGTGAGTTGTTAGCACCCTCTGGTCCTATCACACCTCTTATATTTCCATTGCCAAACTTCTCAGTTGGGTTTGAAGCGACGGTGGCTCCATATGACATCCAGTCCGCCATTGCTCCGCCTATCCCTGGAAGTAGTCCAACGAACGCACCTATCCCTCCTCCTCGGAGTGCGTCCCACTTGCAACGCCAAACTTCTTTTATGCCAATTATTGTTTGTGCTGTGTCCTGATTCAGCCTCACTGTGGCTACCTGTCTGCCCCTACGCCATCCGTCTATGATTTCAGGGAAGGCAAACAAACCTGCCATGAAAGCAACCATGGATACACCGTCACTAAGGTAGTCCCATCCTAGCGTGAATCTATCTGCATTGGTGTCTGGGTGTACACCTATCAGTCCGATGAGTACACCAATCACTATTGCAATGATGCTACGGAACCAAAACTTGTTGCTTACGAATGCAACACAGGACAGACTCAACACAATGAACGCCCATAGTTCAGGCACACCAACAAACATTATTACCTGGGCATACCAAGGTAGTAGAGCAAATGTCAAAGTGCCCCATATCAATCCGTTCAAAGTTGATGTCGTTATAGCGGCAGTGAGAGCAGTGGTGGCCTTCCCTTGTTTGGCCAATGGATGTCCGTCCACCATGGTCGCGGCCGCAGAATTGGCTCCAGGTATGCCCAACAGCACACCGCTAAAAGAATCACCGGTTGTTGATGAAGCGACAACCGCCACACAGAAGATAACTCCAAGATAAGGATCCATTCCCATGAAAAATGGAATGAATCCAAACAGTGCTATCAGTCCCGTGGTGGCTCCCACGGCAGGTATAAGGCCAATGATTAAGCCGTACACTACACCTGCTAGTAGTACAATTATTTCCATAAGAATCTGAATTGGGGGTTTGTGTTGTGAACTTCCTTGGGAGCGTTACAACAAAATATATTTTTACTTATGTAAAGGGCTATGTGCCTATTGCATTTCCGAACAGGTACACATGTACTCTTGCGGACACGTTATAGCCTCTTTTGAAAGCCTCTTCGGCCACCATGCCGGCAGTAGCGGTCTGTTCTTCCTCCCTTGCACCAGTGGGCATTATCCATACTGGCCAATCTACGCCTGCTTCTCTGAATTTCCTCACGGTGTTTTCTAGTTCTTCCCACTGTCGTCTATCAGCACCAACCACAAATTTCAATTGTCCTCTGTTGCTACACTCTGCATATTCTTTTACGTTCTCAGGTTTGATTGCTTTCTCTGTTTTCTCGCCTGATACTGTGAATAGTTTTGGACTAACACTGAAGAATATCTCTTCTGGTATGTCCTTTACCCATTGTTTGAATGGTTCTGAAAGTTTTTGTGTGCCGTTTGTTTCAAAGGTCATTGAACTTGGCAAGTTTGCTCTCTGTTCTAATGATTTGTATATGCCCATACTTGCGGCCTGTCCTGTGATCATCAATGGTTCTCCGCCCGTGAAACATAAGTGTTGATGTTGCCTTGAGTTTGGATGCAAAAATAAACCATTCATATTTGTGTCTGTTTTAAGTATGTCTACGATCTTGTCTGCCATCACAGTCGGAGTTTCGTGTCCCATCAACTTCTTAAATTTCTTTGCCCAGGTGTAACTTGAATCACAACCCTTCTCCCACACTGGTAAATCTTCTACTCTCTTTACACTGTCAACGTCAAAGTCCTCAAACGGAAGTTCATATGTGTCTGGATTGGTTGGATCCACTTGTCCGAATCCACTGCACTGTAAGTTGCAAAGGAAAAATCTTATCCAAGCAGTTGGTGTGCCCGTGTAGTGCCCTTCACCCTGTATGCTGTGGAAAATCTCTGAATAGTAATATTTTTTTTCTATGACTTTTTCCATATTTCCGGATCTATATTTTTAGTTGCGTCCACCATATCTTTAATTGTATATTGGTCTTGGGTTTTTGTCAACTTTGGTTTATTTAGATCATCCGGAAAATCTCTGTAAAGGAAGTGCTGTATAGTGTCCACATCAACAAACTGGTTGAATCCTACATGTACTTTGTCTACATCTTTGTCGTGGATGGTAACAGTCATGGCGTCATCTAGTTGTTGCATGTTATCAAATTCCATGTCGATCCTAAATTCTGGCATGTCCATGGATCTAAAACCTAACTTCATTCTTGTAATTCTGTAGGTAGTCATTTTTTTGTGTTGGACTAGGCTATCTAAGAATAATTTCATCTTGGCAACAAAATCGTGTGCTGTGATGTTCTCTTTATGATCTGCGTATATGGTGTATATGTTAGACACTACTTCTTCTTATTCTTGTCTAGTCTGACAACCTTGCCGTCAGTGTCTTTTAAGTGTCCAACCGATTCTCTCTTTATATCGTTGTGTGAGAAGTTGGCCCAGTACAGTTCAAAAGCCACCCCATCTTCCATGCCCTCGAAATTGTGATACAGGCCTGGTTTTACTGCTGTGAAGTCGCCCGGATTCAGGATTGTCTCATCAACCAGATCATAATCCTTCTGCCATACTCGAATTTTTAATTGTCCACTCATGCAGTAGAAACCATTCCACTTCCATTCATGAAGGTGTTTTGAACACACCCCGCCTTCCTTGAAATCTATCCTGTGGAACTCACATGCGTTGTTGGCCAGTATCAGTTCCGTCTCACCCCAAATTTTTCCTGCTTTAAACATAAATTTTGTACCTTCCTGTATTACTATTATATAGGATATTTAGAAGAATTGTCAACAGGGGAAAATTAATTCCCCTGTAGATTTTATATTACTTGCTTTTCTTTAGATCAGAACCAGCATTCTTGAATGATGCCTGTACTGATGCACTTACTTTGATCCTAGTAGACAGATGTCTGAGTAGTAATCCGTAAGCCGGTAGGAAGATGACTAGACCCAATAGTATCTTCAATACCACTTGTGATCCTGCGATCTCCACCCAGTTCGCCGCCATGTACTCGTTGGCACTGTTGTTGAATGCAACAGCAAAGAAGGCATACGTGTCGATGATGTTAGCCGCAACGGTTGATACCGCCGGTGCCAACCACCATTGGGAGAATTTCTCTCTCAATATTTGGAACACGTAAACGTCGAGCATTGTACCAACAGCATAAGCAGTGGCACTTGCGAAACCAATTCTTAATGCGACCGATCCCGGTGCTCCTTCAGCCAACACGACTGCAACGGATCCGATTATTGCTAACGGATACGCAACTGCGATGGTCTGTCTTGCGATTGATTTACCCAATAGTCTGACTGTTAAGTCAGTCGCTATCACTACTAATGGGAAAGTGAATGCCGCCCACGTTAATTTGACACCCATTATTTCTACTGGGACTGCCACTAACGCATTTGAAACGATGATCACTACCACGTGTAGTGCCACCAATTTCAACAGCATTGATTTGTCTATGTCTTTGAACATTAAATCTCCTTAAGGTTTTTTTATTAATGTCAGTAATTGTAGCAGTTTTGGATGGAAAGGTCTATACAACCTTTGGTTTACTTGTCCCAGTCTTCCCATGGGAACACTATCCATGCGGGCACTTCGTCCTTGTTGATCTCATAACCATGGTAGTCCACTTTGACTTCACTTGGCTTGTTGTGGATCAAGGCCGCAAACTTGATGCGTTGTTCGTGTTTACCAAAGTTGTCAAGTATGTACTGGAATGTTGCCCCGGAATCGTTGATGTCGTCTATGATCAGTATCTTCTTCTGGAATGCGAATGCTTTTTCCAATGTACGTAGGTCGGGTTTGGCTGTGTGATCCCGCAATCTGATGTCCAGCACCTCGTGTGCAGTCTTCAATCTGTGGGAAAGGTACACTCCAGGTATGCAACCGCCCCTGTTGATGCCTAGTATGATGTTGGGCATCCAGTTGGAGTGCACCATCTTGTCTTCAATCTGGATCAGTGCGTTACGCATCTGTCCAGTGGTAAAATAATTCTTTTTAACTTCTTGTTCCATATCTATATACTAAACGATCTACGATAAATTTTCAACAGGAATTATATCTTTGTAACTATTTTTCCTTACCTTGTCAAACTTGTCTAGGTGGCTGATGCAGTCTGCGGCCAACGTTTTATCTTGTTTGATGTTTTCTTGTGTTGCATTCCTTACGAAGTTTATGAATTCCTTGTTCAGTCCTGCATAATGCTCAGTGTCGGCTAGGAATTTTTCTTTTGAGTGTTCGGATAGTGCCGATATATGGAAATGTTTCGGGCTGGTCAACAGTATTGGGTTTATTTCTAATCCTAAAGAATCAAAGAAATCTGCCATATCCGTGATCGAATGAAAACTGGGTGCCTGCACCACATGGTTGATTTTTAAAATTAAATTCTTTATCCTCATGCCTTGCACTAGTTTTAAATTGTTGGCTAATTTCTGCCATGTGTGGCCGTACCTTAGGTATTCGTGTGTTGCGTGTGTACCTTCAACAGATATACTCAGCCATACTTGTTTGAACTTTTTGAAGTATTCAAACAACGATGCATTGATTAAAGTTAGATTGCTAGTGAAGTGTAAAATACATTTTTCTTTCTGCGAGTCTGGTATGTGTTCTATGACTTGCTTTATCCATGGAATAATGAAAGGTTCTCCACCAGTGAATTTTATGTGTATGGCTTGTGGCAAGTGTTGTTTACACCAATCTACGAAATCATCACTTTTAGGCCAGTCAAAATCTTTCTGATCAAATTCTCGATCATGCATGGCTTTGAGAGCAGGATTGTCGTTGGCCTCTGCCAACAGTTGACTACTTAAACGTGGGGTACACATCACACACTTGAGATTGCAAAGATTTCCTAATGTTAGATCAAAACTTTTTATATTAGAGAGTCTAGGATTTTCTATCTGATTTGATAATTGTACCTTAGTACCTAGTGCAATGGTTCTGTTTGATATGAGCCTCAGTGAATCGCCACCTTGCTCTTCGTCACGCCAGCATGATTCACAATTTTTATTTTTGACGCCATTTAACAGGTCGTTACGTAACTTGTTTAAACCAGGTGAATTAAAATATTCTTCTAGTTGATTGTAATTATAATGTTGTGTATTTTTGATTTTACAACAGGGTGCTAGTGTTTTGTCCGAGTCTAAATAAAGGCTGTACCATGGAGCCACGCAGAATGTGTTTTTGTCTACCATAGTAATATTTAAAGCCTAAAGCATTCCGAAGTAGAAATTCATTAGTCCCATTATCAATAGTGTTACAAGTATTGCGTTAAGGAACAACAGTGCCCTGTCGTGCCAAAGGTATCCAACCCATGCCCATCCTACCGTGCCCACCAGTCCAAACCACATGTCTATGTGCGGTATAGTGCCCACACTCCTGGCCGCCGTTGCCACCAATATAAAGAACACCGAGACCCATTTGACGTACCAAGATAGATCTCCCTTGGGTGTTACTTTTTTGATCACCCTAGAAGAGTTCAACTTCTTGATCTTGTCGTCCAGTTTCTCCTTGATTGGTTCTATGTTATTTGGTGTATTGTTCATAGACCCTGTTGATCACGTTGTTGGTTGTAACGAAACTTGCACACTTGGCCATGTCTTTCAATCTCCTTGCACCTATATACGTGCAGGCACTCCTCACTCCGCCCAGTATGTCTTCCAATGTTGGTCCAACAGGTCCTCTGTGTGGCAAGGATATAAGTCTACCCTCGTTGCCTCTGTATCCGTCCTTGCGTTTACCGTGTACTTCACGAGCCCTGTCTGAGCTCATGCCATAAAATTCTACCCTGCCGTCTACCACCGGTTGTTCCGATTCATCGTGTCCGGCCAACATGCCACCTATCATGACCATGTGTGCTCCGCCACCAAATGCTTTTGCGATGTCGCCTGGGTACACGCATCCGCCATCCGCCATTATGTGTCCACCAACACCGTTCGCGGCGTCTGAACATTCAACTATGGCCGAGAACTGTGGTACTCCCACCCCGGTCATTGTCCTTGTTGTGCATACCGATCCTGGACCAATTCCAATCTTGACTACATCGGCACCGTTTATGATCAATTCCTCCACCATCTCTGGTGTCACGACATTCCCCGCTATTATTACCTTGTCTGGATATTCGTCTCTGACTTTCCTTATGAAGTCCACGAAATTTTGATGATATGCGTTCGCAACATCCACGGTGATCATCTTGACATCTGGGAACATCTCTAGAACCTTCTGCATGTTCTTGTAGTCCTGTGCTTCTGGATCCCACATGATGTTAGTGCCTGTACACACAGACACTGACTGCATTCTCAGTCCCGAGCCCGCGGCCTCTTTCCATTGTTCTGGTGTGGTTGATTTCGTTATAACAGTCATCATCTTGTGCTTCTGCATTTCCTTAGCCATGGAGAACGTGCCAACGCCGTCCATGTTGCTGGCGAATATTGGAAGGAAATCCATGACCTTGCCTGAATTACGGAAGGTGAACTTACGTGTCATGTCAACATCTCTCCTGCTTGACAGTGTTGAACGTTTTGGTTGTAGCAGAACATCTTCGAAATTTAGTTTGGGATCAGTGTTAATTCTCATGTTGCTATTATAACATATAAAAATAAAAAATCAACTCTTATTTTTTATCACCATGGCTGTTTTGGTTGATCAATACCTAAAATGGGTATTTTTATGTCTTGTTCTGTCACCCATTTGATCATTTCTGCAATTTTCAAAGGTTTTACCCAACTCTCTGTTTCGGGTTCACCTGTGTCTATACCACCCATTACTATGTGGGTAGTTTGAAATCTGAATGAATTAAGTTTTAAACTTATTTTTTGCAACTCTCTTTTGTTATTTACATATGTTTCATTTTGGCCCAAGCCATCATATTCGTTAGTTGATCCTATGTTGTACACTTCTCCATTAGGCATATATTGATGACATAGTTCTAAAAGTTTAATTTGCATACCATTAAGATAACTAGCATTTATAAAAGTGTTATGTGTTTGAAATAACTTTTTTAATTTGTCTTCTATAGAACTAATATCTTTTAAATCAAAACCATTGGAAAGATGAATAAATGTGGCGTCCGGCCAGATATTTTTAATACCACTTGCTATTGTACTTTTCTTATCTGGATTACCTGTACACAAGACTTTTCGATTTTTCATCACCTGATTTCTTACTGCTAAAATCTGTTGCTGTCTTTTATCTAACATGCTCTACACTTCATTTTACAAAGGACTTCTGCTTCTCCTTTAACGCCTTTATGTTTTACATTTTCGATCCATTCGGCTAAAACACCGTATGCTTGATCTAATGTTACATCAGAAATTTTTAGTTTATCGATCCATTTTTGTCTATCGAGATATAATTCTGATCTAAAGAATGTGAGAGGATTTCTTATCCAATCACACGGCATAAAATACCCATCACTTGTTATAACAGATGCTTCTAGGCATCGTGGAGCAATTTCCATGTAATCTTTATTGGCGTACTCACTTTTATATAATTCGTGTTCGTCAACGAGATTTTTATCTTTAGGCATTGTTTTTTTATTACCAAATCTCATGGACTTTTTTGACTGCCATGCCATGCCTTTGCTTTCTGCCCATTGTTTGATCTCATCTAATTTATTGAAATTAAAATCAAAGATAAGTGTATGACATTCTATTTTTGCCGGTCCTTTAGTAACAATATCAATTCCTGTAATGATACTATCCCAGTCTGCGTTTATTCTATATTTTAAATTTTCTTCGCCTAATCCGTCAATTGCGAAAATAATTTTGTCTTCTTTGGTTAGTAAAGAATTAAGTTCTTCCCACCATTCCTTGCTTCTTCTACTACCGTTGGTATGAATTTCAAAAATTTTATTTCTAAACATTTTGATCATATCAAATAATTTTGGATAATATATTGTGTCGCCGTAATCACCACACAGTCGAAATCCTTTGACGTTTTTCATTGATTCGCAATCTAAGAATGATTTAAGATGATCTATATTAAGATCTGCCTTTTCCACAGGACGTTTGATAAGATCATGCCAAACAGTTCTTGGACAAGCAGGACATTTTAACGTGCATCTATTAGTAGTTTCGATATGTAGCCAATCTTTCGAAAGCATTAAATTTCCAATGTTATGTTTTGGAAGAACCAAATATGTACAGGATTTGCAAAATCTAATTTCCATTCACCATTATGGTGTAGTGTGCGACAGTAGTTGTACGATGCAGAAGGTTCTTTTTCTAGTTGCTTCTGCTGACTAAACCATGGTTCTGGATACTTTGGAAAAAAAATTGCTTTATCTAGTAGTGCATCTATACTGATTTTATCAATGATCACATCTATTATATCTACGGTTGAGTCTTTGACTATCTTTGAATCTTCAATCACTGTGTCTTTCGTAGTCTTGTTAATTCTTTCTATCACAAGTTGATGATCACCATCATCTAACTCTGCATCAAAAGAAATGTTTGTTTTTTGCTTATCAACAAATTTGTCAAAAGTTTCCATGATTTTATCATTCAATTTTACCACTATAGAAGGACTACGGTTCCAAAAATTAGCCTGCAACTGTATGTCAAATTTCATCTTCCTGTTCCTTCTGTTCACACATATGTTTCACGTTCTTGTAATGATCCCAAGCGTCTTGCAGTGCTGGATATTTCTTTCTCAACTCTTTATCGTTGTCAAATGTTAGTCCGTCTACAGTAAAACCAGTAGAAACTGTGTTCACATCGAAGTTTTTAAAATCATCATCTAGGTCTGCGAACGAATACGTGAAGTCTCCCGTGTTCTGTATGCCATCTGAACTCATTGCACTCATTTCTATGTTGTCCGATTGCATGTTGGCCTGTTCTTTCTTGATTTGTGCTTTGCTTTTCTTAGCCATGACCCTTCATGCTCATACAGATTTTATAGAACTCGTCTCTGGTTGCCGGGTCGTCTTTAAATGCACCCAACATGATCGCTGTGGTCATGTCTGATTCGTGTTCTCTGACACCTCTGTGTGTCATGCAGTGGTGTTCTGCCTTGACAACTACTGCTAGATTTTCTGTCTTGGCATATTTCTTCAATTCATCTGCGATCTGTGTTGTCATCTCTTCCTGTATTTGTGGTCTCTCTACAATGTGATGTACGATCCTGTTGAACTTACTCAATCCAATCACTTCACCGTTGGGGATTATACCTACCCATGCTTTGCCCACAATGTTCTGGAAGTGATGGGCACACGTTGATCTGATCGATATTGGACCACTGGTGTACATGCTTTTATAACCCATGTTAGGGAAACTTGTCACCCTCGGTGCTGGCTTGAATCTTCCACCAAATGTTTCTCTGATGTACATTTTCGCCACACGTTTCGCAGTCTCGTTAGTGTTGTGATCGTTTTCTGTGTCAATCACAAGGCTGTCTAACACACCCTGTAGTTTTTCTTGTACTTCTGCCTGTAATAGATCCATCTCACCATCTTCTATGTACTCAGAGATGTTGTCATTTGAATGGAATCTCTTGCCTGCCTTCTTAATTCTCTCTTTTATCTTTTTACTAATTGGTGTTTCAGGCATCCAACTGTCTTTTAAAATATCTTCTTCCATTATTGTATTTCCTTCTTGTGTGTCTTGTTATACCATTGTACAGCAGTTGCCACTACGTTGTCAATGGAACTCTGTGTGGGCTCCCACCCTAACTCTTTCTTAACCTTGTCTATGTCCGCAACCAAGTAAGCAGGGTCGCCTGGTCTATTGTCGTGTATCTCTATCTTCATCTCACCTGCGTGTTTCTGCACTGTATTTAGAAGTTCTTTGTTCGATGCCGGAGCACCTGAACCTAGATTGAACACTTCTGACACTTCCTTCTCTGATGCGTAGTTCAATGCCTTTACATGGGCATCTGCTAGATCCATAACGTGTACGTAATCTCTCACACAAGTTCCATCTGGTGTGTCATACTTGTCGCCAAACATCTTGAATGTCTTGCCTTTTCTTACTGCATCTATGGCCAATGGTATTATGTGTGTCTCCTTTTCCCTTAGTTCTCCAACCTCTGCCTCTGGGTCTGCACCTGCGGCGTTGAAATATCTTAGTCCAACACTGGATAGACCGTATGCTCTCTGATAGTCTTTGCATATCATCTCCATCATTAATTTACTGCTACCATACGCACTGATTGGATTTGGTACATCTGATTCCCTGCACTTTCTGAATCCAGGATCACCATACGTGGCCGCACTTGAACTGTACACGAAAGTCTTTACTCCGCACTCGATCAATTTGTCTAATAACACCACTGTTGCGATCACGTTATTCTTGTAGTATTCCGATGGGTTCTTCACAGACTCCGCTACCGAGGCACTGCCGGCGAAATGTATGCAACTTGTGATGTTGAATCTCTTTATTATCTCTTCTAGTCGTTCGATCTCTTGTGGTAAATTTATATCAAAGATTGGACCAAATTCCGCTGGTTTGAATTTTGTCTTGAGGTCCCTGTCTATGACTATGGGTGTGAAGCCATTCTTGGCTAGGTGTTTGCATGTGTGTGAACCCACATATCCTGCTCCGCCCGTAACCAGTACCGCTTTGCTCAGACTGTTAATATTTTGCTTCGGAAACTGGTGTCCTGTAGTGTCTTCCATCTCTTCTCCATTGTTCTCCCTTGCCTGTCATAATGTCAATCATCCTGTCTATGGTACCGTCGGTCCAATCAGAAATCTTGCCTATACTAGGGGATGGTTTGCTTAATAATACTTCTAATTTTGTCATCGCATCTTTTATTGACCATGGAATGTACAGCCTTGTGTGGTCGTTTGCGAAGGTCTCTGGGAATGATCTGTATGCCGGAAACAGTGTGTTGCAACCCATTGCGTCTGCTTCACTCACTGTGTTAGACACCCAGTCCTGTAAAGCACAGTTGAACATCACCCTCGAATCTGCAAGTATCCTGTAGTACTCGTTTTTGGTTAAATTTTCGTGTATTGTAAGTAGTCCTTGCTTCTCTAGACTTCTTGCTTGGTCTACATAAGTTTGATTATTTGATCTTAAAGGACCACCTTGACATATTGCAAATTTCACACCTGGATGTTTTCTTCTGTATCTTTTTATTAGATCCATAAAGAACTGTGGTTGTTTCTCTTGATCCCATCTTGCTCCGAACACTACTCTTTCTTCTCGTTCGTTGAACGGTTTCCTGTTTGGAACTCTGCTTTGCACTTCTTCCTTGCCAAAACTCAAACCCGATATGTTGTATATAGGTGCTGACCAATTTGCTATTCTCATGTGTGCCACCATCTCTTCATTGGTTGCAAGTATTCTCACATTGGGAATCTCGTTGCACATCTGTTCGTACATGCTCATCCACTTGCTCATGCCCCAAACGTGTACGAAGTCATCTGGATCTATGGCCTGTGCAAGGCATCTTAGATATATGGTCGGCCTATGTTTCTCATCAACCTGGTGTAAGATGTAAGGCAATGATTCCATGCCCGGTTGGAACATGTCCTCAAAGAACACTACATCGTCTTTGGTCACCTCGCCATTACGCATCATCTGTACGAGATTCATCATCTGACTCATTCCAAAATAACTTCTACCATGTGCGTCCAGGACCTGTCCTACACTGATTGCTTTCCTGTCGTCAATCGTTGTTCCTGGTACTACCACGTAGTCTATGTCACGCTTCTTGTATGCCCTTTCGGTCCAGTCCTGTAGTTGTAGTGTGTATCTGCCTTCGTAGGGCTCTAGGCCCATGTAAAAAATTTTCATATTATTTTGACCTCATTTCCCCCTTCTGGGTTTGCGTATATGTGTGTTGTGTATCCTGCCATGGGATTGGTCTTCGTGTACTCCATGATCTTATTTAGAGTCGCTTGATCACCCTTGGCACTTTCTACGTATCTCTGGTAGCATGGTTGGTTGGCGATAATATCAGAGTGTGCCATCTCCGAAGCACTGAGTGTGATGTAGCCACCCCACGTGGTGTCAAAATCACTCAGATAGTTCTCGGAGTAGTACTTGAACATCTCGTCATGATTCACATTCACGTTCTTGTGCGGTTCAAAAACCATTCTAATTATCATGTGTTTCCTTCCATTCACTTAATTTTACTTGATATTCTGCTTCTGTCAACCCGTGCCATCCCACACACCTAGCGATTGGTGATCTGCCACATGGGCAAGTCTTCTTCTCTTTCTTTTTAAAGATATCATCGTAGTTGTTCCTGTACGCATCGTTGACAGGTCTGGATTTACCGTCCCAATCAGCCATTGTTCTCCTTCAGGTACTTGATCATCGTGTCCGCGTCCGACACTTCAAATGGATCTGCGTCATCGCTGGCGTTGTTCTTGCCAGGCTCTTCGAACACTTTGATCACTTCGCCATTGTCCACCAGCATTGAATATCTCCATGATCTCATTCCGAAACCCTGTTTTGGCTTGTTGACCAACATGCCCATGCCCTGTGTGAATACTGCCTCACCATCACCTATGGCCTTGACCTTGCTGATCTTCTCGTCCCTGAACCATGCGTTCATCACGAATGCGTCATTGACTGACACGCAGTATATCTCATCCACGCCCAGTGCCTTGATCTCGTCGTACTTCTCCTCGTATCCCGGCAACTGCTGTGAACTGCATGTGGGTGTGAATGCTCCTGGAAGTGCGAACACGACTACCTTCTTGTCGTCGAACAACTCTACTGTGTCCACTTCCTTCCATTCGCCCCCGATGAAAGTACAACCACCCACAGCGTTGTCGTCGCCGATCCTCGTCTTGAAGTTGGTGTATGGTACTCTCATTGTTATTTGCTTTCTAGGTATGCGTCTAGTGTTTTTTGAAACTTACCTGCGTGTGACTTCTCAGCCTTTGCAAGTGTTTCAAACCAGTCAGCGATTTCTTCGAAGCCTTCTTCTCTGGCAGTTCTTGCCATACCTGGGTACATGTCTGTGTACTCGTGTATTTCACCTTTCACTGCTGATTTAAGATTGTCTTCGGTCTCACCCATCTTCTCACCTGTCGCTGGATCTCCAACTTCTTCCAGGTACTCTAGGTGTCCGTGTGCGTGTCCGGTCTCACCTTCTGCAGTCGATCTGAATACCGCCGCCACGTCTGGTGCTCCCTCGATGTCCGCCTTCTGAGCGAAGTAAAGGTATCTTCTGTTTGCTTGGCTTTCTCCCGCGAAAGCGTCTTTGAGGTTCTCTGCTGTTTTACTTTCTTTTAAGTCCATTATTTTCTCTCCTTGATCAGTTTGATTTGGCCCGTGTTTGTGTGTTTAATCCTGTGTTCATTCTGCAGGGCCAGGTGCAGGAAAGATTCGTACTTGTCTTCCTTCACCATCAGAGTGATACAGTCGTCGTCATTGTCATCCCAGTCTGTGCCAGACCAGATGAAATCCTTGCCATACTTCATTCCCAGGTTGCCCGCTGTCGTGCATATGTTCGCCACTGCGTCCACCGTCGTGTATGAAGCGTTCAAGCCACCACCTTCTATGGGTAAGTATCCCATCCTTGATGTTGCCCTTGATTCTTTGAATTTAATCTCTTTCATATACCGCGTGTGAGCCATTCTCACCGTCCTCCGCCACGTCTATTTCAATTTTTCTGCCAGGATATCTCTTTGTGATCGCAACGTATAAATCATCTGATATCATCTCACAACTCTTGAAGTCCAGTTTCATTGTTCCGTCTGCGTACATGTTCTCCATCCATCTCTTGAACTGTATGAACTCTATGTCTCTGTCGTCGTGGAACACTTCTATTGCAACTTTAAAGTGGAATATGTGTCTGTGAGGATGTCCCAAGAACGAAACATCATACTCGTCGCCTGTTGCTAATTTAGGATCGTCCAGTGCCGCAGGATACTTGTGGATGCCTTCCTTACGGAAAGTTACCCATATCATCTTGGTTCCTTTGTTGGCCTGCTCCTTTAATGCTTGATCTCTCATCTCCTCTGTACTCATTTTTTCCCCTTTGCTTTTAATTTTGCTTCTAATTTTTTAACTTTTTCTTCTAGTTCTTCAACCTTTCTCACGTAGTAGTCTGTGCCATACAATCCCATCTTCTCAAGTCTTTTGTTATCTCTCATCCAAGTATTGAAACTTGCAACACCTTCTTTATATTCTTGAATCTCTTTAGACTGCTTTTTTGGCATCTTTCCCTTCTATTGGTTCATCCTGTTTGTATTCATCCCAAGATGTGAATCCTGCACTCTGTTTGAAATGATTCATGCTCATTGTCCATACACCCGGTCCTGTTGCATCGAAGTCAACATCATCTACTTTGATACATAGATTATCGTCATCTTCCGAATTAGGAAATATCACAGAACAGAATGGTATAAATTTTTCTTCCTTCCAAATATCCTTGAATCTCTCCTTGACTTCTGCATGTACACTGTGTTGGTAGTCTATTGTACACCAGTAACCTTTCCTCATCAGTCTCTTGATCAGTTGTGGTTGATTGGCTATATTGTGCATGAAACTTCTGTTAGCACCAAAATATATTGCTTCTGCGTTGACTTTCTCTGCAAGTTCAATTATATCACCAAAGAATAAATCATTCCTTGCAAGGAATAATGTCTGTTTGCCAAGTGCGGGTGTGTGTTCTATCTCCAGACCTGAAAATACACCTACACTGTCGCTTTTGCCTGTTTTGTAATCTCTGTCCATGTTATTATTATATTACTGTTTAATCAACTTGTCAACGTTGCTTTTGCTTTTGCGATTGCATCTTTGACCATTAGTTTGGTCCTCTTCAATCTTGACAGGATGTCCTTGCTCTCGGTACTCCTATCCTTGAGCCTGTCTTTGGTAAGTTGTTTTACCTTTTTATCGAGATACACGTGTTC
>Ga0233444_10000854_pt1 | contig 36897 bp, 40 predicted proteins | sample SI_124_October20_6_FD_182792 | JGI IMG/M metagenome (GOLD analysis project Ga0233444, IMG submission 182792) | Seawater microbial communities from Saanich Inlet, British Columbia, Canada - SI_124_October2016_10_MG | ecosystem: Environmental > Aquatic > Marine > Inlet | place: Canada: British... | reverse complement strand
TGGAGATGCAAAAAAATTTTGTTTCATTCGCCCAGCTAGATAAGAATTTCTACCTGAAATCACTGCATCCTTAAATGCTTTAGCCATTAAAATTGGCTTCTTAGCATTAGCAATAGCACTATTAATCAAGACACCATCACAACCTAGTTCCATAGCGATTGTTGCATCTGATGCTGTTCCTATGCCAGCATCTACTATTACAGGTACTTTCGATTGTTTAATAATTAAAGAAATATTCACTTTATTTTGCAAACCTAAACCTGAACCAATCGGTGAAGCTAACGGCATAATAGCGGATGCACCATTATCTTCTAATTTTTTTGCCAATAACGGGTCGTCAGTACAATAAACCATTACCTTAAATCCTTCCCTAACTAATATTTTAGTAGAATTTATAGTTTCTAACATGTTTGGGTAAAGGGTTTTTTTATCGCCCAACACTTCAAGTTTTACTAATTTCCACCCACCAATTTCTCTTGCTAATCTTAAGGTTCTTAAGGCTTCATCCGAATTAAAGCATCCAGCTGTATTAGGCAAAAAAATTATTTTTTTAGGATTTAGATAATCAGTCAGAAGAGGTTTTTTTTTATCTAAGATATTAACTCTTCGAACTGCAACTGTAACCATGTCTGCTCCAGAGGCCTCAACTGCTTTTGCTGTCTCAGAAAAACTTTTATATTTACCTGTCCCAACTATAAGTCTGGACTTTAATAATTTTCCGGCAACGTTAAAAATATCTTTTTTCAAATTACCCTCCACCTATAAAGTGAACTATCTCTATATTATCGTTATCATTTAATTTTTTTTTCTTAAAATTAACTTTGGGAATAATTGCACCATTATGTTCAATTGCCACCTTTTTGTTGACCAACTTGTATTTTTTTAAAAGATCTAATAATGTATAATTTGATTTTATTACTACCTTTTTTCCATTTAATTGTATTTTTGCCATAATTAAGTTATTTATTACCAAGAAGTTTATGAACAAAATTATAATTCTTAATGGACCAAATCTCAACCTTTTAGGTGAAAGAGAGAGGAGTCATTATGGAAGTTTTACCTTAAAAGATATTGAAAAGAGTTGTAATGATCATTCAAATCAAAATAATATCGAATTATTTTTTTTTCAATCAAATATAGAAGGAGAGTTGGTCGATCAAATCCAAACTTCAAGAAAAAAACAAGATGGATTAATTATTAATGCTGGTGGTTATACTCATACCTCTGTAGCTATTCATGATGCCTTGAAAATATTAAAAATTCCAATTATTGAATTGCATATTAGCAATATATATAATAGAGAAGAATTTAGGCATAAATCTCTAATTAGTAAAGTTGCTAAAGGGGTTATTTGTGGTTTTGGAACTGAAGGCTACATTATGTCTTTAGACGCAATGAATAAATTTTTAGAAAAATGAAGATTGATAAAAAATTAATAAAAGAATTAGTAGATAATCTTAAAGAATTTGATCTTACAGAATTAGAATATCAAGAAGGTCCAACAAAGATTAAAGTTTCAAAAGCATCAAAGGGAGTAGATCAGTTAAAAACAAGCGCAGTAGTCTCCCAAAATAAAGCAGTATTAAAGTCTTCTGACGATAGTGATGGAATAAGAGTTAAATCTCCGATTATAGGAACAGCCTACTTAGCTGCGGAGCCTGGTGCTAAAAAATTTATTGAAGTTGGAGATAAAATAAAAAAAGGCCAAACCGTTATGATTGTTGAAGCGATGAAAACAATGAATCATGTTCCTTCAACAGCTGATGGTGAAGTCAAAAAAATTTTAATCGAAGATGGTCAGCCTGTCGAATTCGGTCAAACCTTAGTTATTCTTAAGTAATAAGCATGTTCAAAAAAGTTTTAATAGCTAATAGAGGAGAGATAGCTGTTAGAGTAATTAGAGCTTGTAAGGAATGGGGAATAAAAACTGTTGCCGTTCACTCAGATGTTGATTCTGACTCTATGCACGTTAGGCTAGCAGATGAAAGTGTGTGCATTGGCTCACACCAACCTCAAAATAGTTATTTAAATATTTCATCTATAATGTCAGCAGTAGACTTAACTGGTGCAGAAGCAATTCATCCAGGTTATGGTTTTTTATCTGAAAATGCAAAATTTTCAGAAATTGTAAATAAACACGGTATTAAGTTTATAGGTCCAAGCGCAGAAATAATTTCAAAAATGGGAGATAAAATTGAAGCAAAGAGAATTGCAAAAAAATTTGGACTGCCTGTAATTGAGGGTTCTGAAGGTGGGGTAAAGACATTTGCTGAAGCAAAATCTATTTGTAAAGATATTGGTTATCCTGTTTTAATTAAAGCAGCAGGTGGTGGTGGTGGAAAAGGCATGAAAGTTGTAGATGAAGAAAGTCAATTAGAAAATTTGTTTCTTACAGCTAAATCTGAAGCTAAAAAATTTTTTAATAATGACGAATTATATATAGAAAAGTATTTTAAAAACCCAAGACACATTGAGGTCCAAATAATGTCAGGGAAAAATAAAACAGTGCATTTGGCGGAGAGAGATTGTTCTGTTCAAAGAAGACATCAGAAATTAATCGAAGAAACTCCTAGTCCAGTTTTAACAGATGAGATAAGAAAAGATCTTTTTGAAAAAACTGTAAAAATGGTTGAACAAATTAAATATGAAGGAGCTGGAACTGTTGAGTTTATTTATGAGAATGGAAAATTTTATTTCTTAGAAATGAATACTAGGGTGCAAGTTGAACATCCAGTGACTGAGGTCCAAACAGGAATAGATATAGTTAAAGAGCAACTTTGGATAGCTTTTACGGGAGATACTGCTTTAAAACAAAGTGACATTAACCCGAGGGGACATACTATTGAGTGTAGAATTAATGCAGAAAATCCTGCTTTAGATTTTCAACCAAGTCCTGGCACGATTAGTGTTTGCCATCAACCCTCTGGTTTTAGAACAAGAGTTGATGGTTCTATTTTTCAAGGATGTAAAATAACTCCTTACTATGATAGTTTAATAGCTAAAGTTATTTGCAAAGGAAGAAACAGAACTGAAGCTATACAAAGAACTTTGAGATCACTAGATGAGTTTGTGCTTGAAGGAATTACTACAACAATAGATCTTCATAAAAAAATATTAAAACATAAAAAATTTATAAACTCTGACTTTGATACAAATTGGCTTGGAAAAGAAAAATTTTATTAAGCAGTTCTGCAATTAATTAATTGAATATCGTAAATTGCGTGGTCAAATGGGGTTAAAGCTGGGGCTGAAGCAAATGTCCAACCATTAAATATAAAAACTTTTTCATTATCATTTTTGCTGAGATCTTTTACTTGCATATAGGCAACGCTATCAATTTTATTATTCATTTCTATTTTACCACATTTCAAAATTTTTATCTCTAATGGACCAAATTTTTTACTCTCATTTAAATTAACAATTAACTTCGAAGATTTTGCAGTAATTTTATCAAGGCCTATTAAAATTGCCTGAGATGATTTTAGATTTGTAGCGCTTTTTTTTTCTTTTAAAATTTTATTAGAAGAAATATTTTCATTTATATCCTCTAATTCCTCAAAACTTGGCTTTATCTCTTCAACATTTAATAAAGGAGAAGTTGTTATTTTTTCTTCAGAATAAGAAAAACTGAATGAAAAGATAAATATAATTAAAACTAAATAAATGCTATTTCCATGTTTCATATTTTTTTTTAATTTCATTCTTTCTTATTCTTACTGGTTTAAAACTATTATTGGTGCCAGTTTGATTTTCTAAATGTTTTTTTTGCCAAGAATGCTTATTTTCTTTTAGATTTGGGTTTTTATCTATCGTATAATGCATCCATAAATACCAGTCAGAAGTAATTTTTGTTGCCTCAATATTCCTTGCATAAACAACCCAGCGTTCATTATTTTTTTTATTGCAATAGTATTTATTTCCATACTCATCTGAACCGACGTATTTACCAAAAAATAAAGTTTTTAAAAAAGTACCAACAGTTTGTCTATTCCACCATGTAAAGATTATTTTTAAGCTCATAATATAAATTTTAAATCCACACAATTATCAATTGTATTATTAAGTAATAGACACCTTATACAATTAATATATATCTTATTAAAGAGATTCCATTAATATTATGAAAAAATACATTGTTGAAACTTACTATACCTGCACTTTTAAAACTGTTCATACATTAGATAACCTAGATGAAACGGAATTGTCTAAAATCGATAAAAGAACCGACGGGGATGTAGAAGTTATTGATGTAAAACTCAATAATAGGAAAACTAAAAAAATAGGCAATAATAAAAGCGAAAAACGTAATACTAACAAAATAGATAAACCACTGCCTGATAATTTTACTAATCAGTTAAAAAATAAGAAGATAGAAAACTCTGTAAATTCAAAAATTAAAGGTAACGCAAGGTTTAAAATGCCAGACAGAAGGAAAGGATATATTCAAAAAGCGCAGATTGGAGATCATAAAGTTTATCTTCATACTGGAGAGTACGACGATGGAAAAATTGGTGAGATATTTATCGATACAAATAAAGAGGGAGAATTAGTTAAAGCTATGATGAATAATTTTGCTATAGCTATTTCTCTAGGTTTACAATATGGGGTTCCTCTAGAAGAATATGTCGATGCTTTTATTGATACCAAATTTGAACCGTCTGGTAACGTAATTGGTAACGATCGAATTTTAAGTGCATCATCAATTCTCGATTATGTTTTTAGAGAACTTGCTATATCATACCTAGGTAAGGAAGAATTGGCTCACACTCCGGCAATCGCAAGTGCAAAGAATTTAAACACAGAAAACGAAGACGATAAATTTCTTAAAATTGTTAAAAATATTACTTCAAAAGGTTTTGTTAGAAGCAATTACGAAGAAAAATTAGTTGACCTTACTGATGTAAGGATAAATCTAAAAACAAAAAACTAATTTTTTTTGATATCTTTTTTAATAAAAAGTTCTTTAAGCTGTTCGTCATTAACTTCTGAAGGAGCTTGCATCATTAAATCTTGAGCATTTTGGTTCATTGGAAATAAAGTTACTTCTCGTATATTTTCTTTTTCTGCAAGCAGCATAACAATTCTATCGACTCCAGGTGCTATTCCTCCGTGTGGAGGTGCACCGTAACTAAATGCATTTATCATTCCGCTGAACTTATCGTTGACTTCATTTTTACTATAACCTGCAATAGAGAATAATTTGTACATTAATTCTGGTATATGATTTCTTATCGCTCCAGATGATAATTCTATCCCGTTACAAACAATATCATATTGATAAGCTTTTATATCTAATGGTTTATCAAAGTTTATTTCGTTTAATTTACCTTGTGGCATTGAAAAAGGATTATGACTAAATATAATTTTTTTAAGTTTTTCATCGAATTCAAACATTGGGTAATCAACAATCCAGCAAAAAGCAAATTGGTCTTTGTCAATTATATCTAAATCTTGACCAATTTTATCTCTAGCTAAAGCTAAAATTTTTTGAATTTCTTTTTTATTTCCACATGCTAGAAAAATGCTATCACCTATTTCAGCTTCACATCTTTTCATAATTTCTTTTAGAGAGTCTTCACTAAAAAATTTCCCAACAGGCCCTTTGCCTTTAATTTCTTTATCCTGCTCTAAAGTAAAATAAGCCAAACCAGAGGCGCCCTGTTCTTTTGCCCATTTATCTATATTATCAAAAAAACTTCTTGGCTTTTCTTTGGTGTTTTTTGTAATTATAGCCTTAACTACTGATCCCTTTTTAACCAACTTTTTAAATAATTCAAATTTGATATCATCTCTAATAAATAGATCTGTAAGCTCATAAATAATTAATGGATTTCTTAAATCTGGTTTATCTGTCCCATACTTTTCCATTGCTTCGTTGTAAGGAATTCTAGGAAATTTGCTATGTAACATTTTTTTTGATGAAAAATTTTTAAATATATTAATCATTAATTTTTCTACTACATTGAAAACATCTTCTTGCTCAACGAAAGACATTTCTAAATCTAACTGATAAAATTCACCAGGACTTCTATCTGCTCTCGCATCTTCATCTCTAAAACATGGTGCAATCTGGAAATATTTGTCAAATCCCGAAACCATGATTAACTGCTTAAATTGTTGAGGTGCTTGAGGTAAAGCATAAAATTTTCCTGGGTTTAATCTACTTGGAACTAAGAAATCCCTTGCTCCCTCTGGACTTGAAGATGTTAAAATTGGGGTTTGATATTCTAAGAAACCTAATTTTAACATTTCAGACCTGATAAAAGAAATTATTTTTGATCTTAAAATTATATTCTTATGCATGTCCTCTCGTCTTAAATCTAAAAATCTATATTTTAATCTTGTTTCTTCAGGATAATCTTGTTCACCAAAAACTGGCATTGGTAATTCTTTTGCATTAGATAAAATTTCTAAAGATTTTATTAGAACTTCTATTTTACCAGTTTCTAAATCTAAATTTTCGGTTCCATTTGATCTTTTTACAACTTTGCCACTTATTTTTAAAACTGACTCGGGTTTTGTTTTTTCTAAAATTGAAAAAAAATTATTTTTGTTTTCAATTACACACTGTGTTATTCCGTAGTGATCTCTCAAATCTATAAATAATAAATTACCGTGGTCTCTTTTTCGATGTAACCAGCCTGATAGAATAACATTTTTGTCAATTTCCTTTTCATTTAATTCTGAGCAATTATGAGATCTATATTTATTCATTTGTTTAATACTTTTTTTATTAGATTAATATTAATAGATTTTCCAGTAGATAAAGACATTTCATCAACTTCTTTAAGAAATTTAAACAATTTTTCATAAGATCTCTCTACATTATTAATTATATAATCTGAGACTCTAGGATTGATGTTTATTTGCTTGTCAGACAAAGTTTTAGAAATAATCACTTTTAATAACCCATCTGTTGGTAATTCGATACCAAAGTATAGAAAACTGTTAATTCTTGATTTTAAATCCTCTAAACTAAAACTCATATTCTTGATTGAGGGAGTAGAGTTAATTAAAATATAGTTTTCTAATTGCTTAGATTGATTTAAAATCGAATAGAGTAAATTTTCTTCAATATTATTTTCAAAGCTATCGATAATTAAACAATCAACGTCATTTAAATCTTGTATTATCCTATTATTAACATTTTTCGCGTCTATTAATTGGATCTTATCAATTTTCTTTTCTAATATTTTAGCTAAATGAGTTTTTCCTGATCCTGAGTCACCGAAAATATTTAACCACTTTCCTGGCCATGTTGGCCAATTTTCTATTAACTTATATGCTGAAAAATTATTACTAGATACAAAAAAATCTTGTTCATAATATCTTTTTGAAAAAGGAAATTTGAAAATGAGCTGATTCATTTTATAATGATCTAATTATCCACTGATCGTTAATTAATTTTAAATCAATATTTTTCTGCTTTAGTTGATTTATAATTTTTTCTAATTTTCCTAAATACTTTATTCTTAATTTCATATAATCTTTGTTAAATTCTTGAACATAAATATTTTCAATTAAATCAATATTTTTAATTCTTAGATTTAATTCAACTAAATTGCTATATTTATTAATGTTCAGTTTAGCATTTAAAAAAGAAGGTGTTCTGATATCAATTAAATTTTTTGACTTCACTAAATTAATGAGTTCTTTTTTTATCTCTTCAATAGCTTCCTCATAGTAATTGTTTGAATTAGAATTCTTTTTTTGAAAATTTAAATTTTTTGAAATTTTTTTTCCTTGAATAATAGTCTTAATATAAATTTTATTGTTACTGCTATTATTGTCTTCAATTAAAATTAATGCTAAATTTTTATCAGAGTACTCTTTAAATATCTTTTTTAAATCTAGCTCTATTATATTATTTTTATAATTGTTTATATTTTGGATAATTTCAATATTTTCTAAAGGTACAATAAATTCAATTAAATCATTCTCATAAACTTCATTCCATTTTTCATAAAAAAAATTATTATTAAAAATAAATATTTCATTGTTCTTAATTAATAAAGGTAAGATATATAATTCTTTATCTGATATTTCTGAATAAGAAATTCCTTTTTCATAAAATAAGTTATGTATTTTATCTTTATCAAATGTCACGTTGAAGTTTACTAACTCTTTAACTCTCTTTTCATTGGGTGCTTCTGCAATTTGATAATAAGAAACTAATTTTTTAATTGAAGAAAAACTTAAATCTGAGAGTTTATTACTATCATCTTCTAATAAGATTTTTTCTATTAACTGGTTAAATCCACTCTTAATAGCTTGATCAGCAAGTGTATTTTGAGAGATTTTATCTTTTTTTTCTAATTGAATATTATTAACATTAAACAAGCTATTTTCAGAGAAAACTGTTTCAGTTTTAAAAAAAACAATTAAAATAATACTTATTAGTTTATAAAATTTCATAAAATTTAAATACCAATTTATAAATGAAAAAAAATGATAATAGTTATAAAAAAAGTGGTGTTAACATTTCGTTAGCAAATAAATTAGTTAAACATATATCGAAAATATCCAAAAAAAATGACGAAAAAAAGAAAGATAATAATAAAAAAGACGTGATTGGAGGTTTTGGTTCTTTATTTGACATAAGTAACCTCAAAATTAAAGATCCAGTAATAGTTTCTTGCACAGACGGTGTTGGGACTAAAATTGATTTAGCTAACAAATTTAAAAGATTTGATACCATCGGTATAGATTTAGTAGCAATGTGCGTAAATGATTTAATTGTACAGGGTGGAAAGCCATTGTTTTTTTTAGATTACATCGCCGTTGGAAAATTAAACTTAAGTAAAACAAAAAAAATTTTAAAAGGTATATTTAAAGGTTGTGAGCTATCTGATTGTAAATTAATTGGAGGTGAAACAGCAGAAATGCCTGGAATTTATTCAAAAGATAAATTTGATCTGGCTGGCTTTTGTGTGGGGATTGTTTCAAAAAAAAAAATTTTAGATAAAAAAAAAGTAAAAAATGGCGATATTGTTTTAGCAATCCCGTCAAATGGCATTCATTCAAATGGATTTTCATTAGTTAGATCAATTTTAAAAAAAAATAAAATAACAACAAAATTAAAAAAAGATATCTTAAAACCAACAAAAATTTACTCTAAAGAAATTTTAAAATTAACTAATAAAAATCTCATTCATGCGGCTGCACATATTACAGGAGGAGGTTTAATTGAGAATTTATTAAGATCAGTTCCTGAAAACCTAACTTTAAACATTGATTTGTCTAAAATTAAAATTTTAAAAATTTTTAAATGGCTTAAAACTAAAAAATTATCTGATCAAGAAATGATGCGTACTTTTAATTGTGGTGTAGGTTTTTGTTTAATTGTTCCAAAAAATAATATTAGTAAGATCAAAAAGTTATTTTCCAAACAATATTTACCTTATGAAATAGGCTTTATCTCAAAAGATAAAAAAAAAGTAAATTTATTAAAATCATTTAGATGGTAAAAAAAAATACTTGTATTTTTATATCAGGCAAAGGTTCAAATCTTAAAAATCTTATTACTCGATCAAGGGACAACAGTTTTCCAATAAAGGTGACTTTAGTAATTAGTAACAACAAAAAAGCATATGGTTTAAATTATGCAAAAAAATATAAAATTCCATATTTTTTTATTAATACAAAATTTAAAAATTATGAAAATAAAATTCTATTTTATCTTAAAAAATATAAAATATCTTTTATTTGTCTTGCAGGTTATATGAAAATTATTTCGAATACTCTTATTAAAAATTATCAAGGTAAAATAATAAATATTCACCCTTCTCTCCTACCTAAATTTAAAGGTCTAAATACGTTTTCCAGAATGTTAAAAAATAAAGAAAAAAAAGCAGGATGCACAGTTCATTATGTAAATAATAAATTAGATAGTGGGCAAATAATTATTCAAAAAAAATTTACAATAGATTATAAAGATAATGAAAAAATTTTAAAAAATAAAACCCAAAAACTGGAGTACGTAGCTTTTCCTGAAGCAATTATTAAAATTTTTAGAAATAGCTAGCTTTTAAAAAAAAATTCTATTTCTTTTTTTGCATTAATTATAGAGTCAGAACCATGAACTGAATTTTTATCTATTGAAATTCCGTATAACTTCCTAATAGTATTCTCATTTGCATCCTTAGGATCTGTGGCACCCATTATTTTTCTATTAGCTAACACTGCATTTTCTCCCTCTAAAATCATTACGATTATTGGTCCTGATGATAGGTATGTACATAGGTCATTATAAAATGGTTTAGATTGATGGACCTTGTAAAACTCTGATGCTTCATCTTTAGTGATATGAATTTTTTTAGACTCTAAAATATTAAGTTTATTCTTTAAAAAAATGCTTTTTATATCTTCAACCAAATTTCTTTCAACTGCATCTGGTTTAATTATTGATAAAGTTTTTTCAAAATTACTCATAACTCTCCTCTATAAGTTGATTTAACAATCTAACACCAAATCCTGTTGCTCCTTGAGAGTTTAGAGCTCCCCCATATTTTGAAAAAGCCATCCCTGCGATATCTAAGTGAGCCCATGGAGTTTTGTTTAATATAAATCTTTGTAAAAACTGTGCAGCAGTTGTTGACCCTGCGCCACCAACATAATTTATATTTTGCATGTCAGCATTTTTTGAATCCATGAGTTTGTCGTAATTTTTATGTAGAGGCATTCTCCATAATTTCTCTTCAACTTTTTCACCTGCATTTATTATTTGTTTAGAAAGATTATCGTCATTAGAAAAAAGCCCAGCGTACTCGGATCCTAAGCAAACTATGATTGCTCCTGTTAAAGTGGCTAGATCAATTATAAATTTAGGTTTAAATTTTTTTTCAGTAAAAGTTAGTGCATCTGCTAATACTAATCGTCCCTCAGCATCAGTGTTTAAAACTTCGATTGTTTTTCCACTATAAGATTTCACAATATCTCCTGGCCTCTGAGCGACACCACTTACCATATTTTCTACAAGCCCAACTACACCCACTGCATTTACTTTTGATTTTCTTAATGCTAAATTTTTCATTAAACCAACTACTGCTGCTGAGCCTGCCATATCGTAAGTCATATCTTCCATAAATCTTGCAGGCTTTAATGAATATCCACCTGTGTCAAAAGTAACTCCCTTTCCCACGAAAGCTAATGGTTTTGAACTATTTTTTGCACCATTCCATTCTATAGTTACAAGATATGAACCTCTAATGCTTCCCATTCCAACACCGAGCAATGCATTCATACCAAGTTTTTTTAATTTTTTTTTATCATATACTGTAACTTTTAAACCATCGGTTCTAAGGGAACTTAATCTTTTGGCATATTCATCTGGATGTAAAATATTTCCTGGTTCAGAAACTAAATCTCTTGCAAAAAAAGTTCCTTCTTCTAAAGCTTTAAATTTCAATCGATTGCGGGCTGAAAGCTGATTTTTAACTCCAAAAACATTAATGGAAATATTTTTGCTTGTTTTTTTTGATTTATATTTTTTAAATTCGTAAGATTTTAGTTTAATTCCATGAAGAAAATAACCAATAAAGTTTTCTTGTTTACTAATTATAGTATCAGAATTAATAAAATAATGACTTTTCTCCTCATGATTTATACGTCCATAAAATTCAGCTCCTAAGTTTTCTACATCAAAAGTTTTAATGTTCTTTTTGATAGAGATTAAGACTATTTTTCTCTTAGAATTCAATTCAAAAACAAAAATATTTTTTTTTAAATCACTAGTTTTTAATAAATCATTTATGTAAGAAAATTCAAATTCGGTTATATATTTTTTTATATTACTGCTATTAAATTTTTCATCGACAAATAAAACTATATTCCCGGAGAGTTTACTGATTGTTTTTGCGTAATTAATTTGTATTGTCATTGAATTTAATTCTTTCTTTAGAAGATGTGAGGTATATATGTGCTAAAATCTCAAATTTCAACGTTAATATTGTCATTATTCACTCTTTAGTTGAATTTATTATATGGATGAATTAATTATATACAAATAATTAAATGCTTCAAAACAAAATTTATCAAAATTACATATTAGAAATTTTAAAAACCTTTTTTACAATATTATTAGGTTTAAGCGCTATAGCTTGGACAGTAAGAGCGGTAAATTTTTTAGATTTAATTGTAGATAATGGCTATCCAGTTGTAACTTATTTTTTTTACTCTTTTTTAAACTTATTTGGAATAATGACTAAATTTTTTCCTTTAGCTTTCTTAATTTCATTAACAATTTTTATTTTGAGACAAATTCAGGATAAAGAACTAATTATTCTTTGGACTTCTGGTGTAAAAAAAATTCAAATAGTAAATCTTTTTTTTTTAATTTCTCTTTTTATAACAATTTTATATTTAATTTTTTCTATTTTTTTGACACCTATAGCTTTGAACAAATCAAGAATGTTATTAGGAGATGAACAGTTAACATCTTTTGTCCCGACTATAAGAGAACAACAATTTAGTGACTCTTTTAATGGACTTACTTTTGTTGTTGATAAAAAAGTTGACAATCAAATAAAAAATATTTTTTTACAGGATGACTCTAATCTATTAAAAAATCTATCCTCAGGAAAATCGACCAATAATTCCAATACTATAATAGCTAAAAGAGGATTAGTGGAAAATAAAAGTATGCTATTATTTGAAGGAAAAATTATTTCTTCAAGTACCATGGATTATGAAAATGAAATTATTAAGTTCGATCAATTAAAAATTGATTTAAGTAATCTATCAAATACAACTATAAAAAAACCAAAAATTCAAGAAACATCTACACTCAAACTTACCGGATGTATATTTAATAATATTTTTAATGATAAAAACTGTAAAGAAAAATTAATTAAAGAAATAATCCCTGCGCTAAATAGAAGATTTATACTTCCTTTTTTTATTCCTGTGACAGCTCTTATTGCATGTTTTATGTTCATAAGCCGAAAAAGGAATTTCTTTTACAACAAGGTAAGTATTTTTTTATGTTCATTTTTTATATTATTATATGCCGAGACGATTATAAGATACACTGGGCTTAATAAAATTATTTTAAATATTTTTTTATTATCTCCTCTTTTATTTATTTTTTTAACATACCTTTTAATAAAAATTAAATTACAAAATGAATAAGTATGAATAAAATTTTAATTAGATATCTTTTTAATAATTATATAAAAATATTTTTAAAAGTTTTTTTTATTTTTTATTGTTTTGGAGTTATTTTAAACTTATTTGAAGAAATTGAATTTTTTAAAAATTTAGAAGTAAATTTTACCACTCCTATATTTCTTACAGTTTTGCACATTCCAAGTATGATTATTCAATTGTTACCTTTTATTATTTTTATTACTAGTATGAAGTTTATTATTGATATAAAAAATAATAAAGATCTACTCACAATTAAAGTTTTTGGTATATCAAACTTGAAAGTGTTTCTTTTAATATCTTTTATCTCATTTTTTATTGGATGGTTTTCTTTATTTTTTCTTAATCCCATAACTTCATCAATGTCTAAATATTATGAAAAAATTAAAGCTAATTACTCAAAAGATATAGATCATCTTGTGACATTTAATAAAAATGGACTTTGGATTAAAGAAAATTTAGAAAATGGCCAGCGTATTATTTCTGCGAAAGAAATTGATCAGAAAAATTTAAAAAAACTTACTATATTTAATTTTGATAAAAATTATAATTTAGTTAATAAGATATACTCTAATTCAGCTAATATTGAAAAAAATAAGTGGGTGCTTAAAGATGTTATACTAGTCAAATTTCTAGAAGATGTAATTGACCAAAGTGAGTTTGATGAACTTGAGATCGATTCAATCTATACCTATGAAAAAATTACTAGTTTGTATAAAAATTTTGATACATTATCTTTCATAAATTTAATTACAAATTATAAAAGTTTACTAGATCAGGGATATAGTAATATATTTTTAAAACAAAGCTTTAATAATATGCTATCAATGCCATTTTTTCTTATAACAATGACTGCCTTGGCTTCTATTTTGGTTATGGGAAAGCTAACAAAATCTAACAATATGAGATACATAGTTATCGGTTTAATATCATGCATTACAATTTACTACCTAAAAGATCTATCTATAGCTCTTGGTAAAACTAATAGAATACCTTTAACATTAGCAACTTGGATGCCAATAATAATTACTGGACTTTTTAGTAGTGTTGGAGTTTTACAAATCAATGAAAAATAATATTTTTTATATCCTAATATTTCTATTTTTTTCAGATTTTTTATTAGCTGATGAATTTGATATAAAAGCTAAAAATATTAAAATTGATAAAAAATCAAAAATCACAATTTTCGAGAATAACGTTGAAGTGAGAGATAAATTTAATAATTTATTTAAAGCAGATTACGTTTTGTACAATAAACAATATAATTTTTTAGAATTAAAAGGAAATATATTTTCAGAAGATATTGATGGTAATATCTTTAAATCCAATAAAGCGAGTTATGACAATAATAATAAGATATTTAAAAGTTTTGGGAAAAGCGATTTTGAAACTCTAGAAGGTTATAAAATTGAAACAAGTGATATAATTATTGATAATAAGAGTGCCATTATTAGCTCAGAAAACAAAGCAATCATTCAAGATAATGATGGTAATAAAATTTATCTAAAGAATTTTGAATATTTTAAACAGAAAAATATTTTCAAATCAATTGGGTCTATAAAAATCGTAGATAAACTAAAAAATTCTTACAACTTTACACAAATTTATATAGATGAAAAAAAAAAAGAAATTATAGGTTCTGATGCCAAATTATACATAAATAACAATGATTTCAAATTTAACGATGACAACAAACCAAGAGTATTTGCAAATACTATTAATATTAAGGATGGCAAATCTACATTCACTAAAAGTAATTTTACTATGTGCAATTACAGAGAAAATGACAAATGCCCTCCATGGGAATTAAAGGCAAATCTTATGACCCATGATAAAATAAAAAAGACCATATATTATGATAATGCTGTAATAAAACTATATAATATTCCAATTTTTTACTTTCCAAAACTTTCTCATCCAGATCCTACAGTAAAGAGAAGATCAGGTTTTTTAATACCCTCCTATAGCGATACTAAAAATTTAGGTTCCTCAATTAACCTTCCATACTTTTGGGCCATTAGTAACGATAGAGATTTAACATTGAATAGCAAACTTTTTGCATCTGAACATCCGTTATTTTTAGGAGAGTATAAGCAAGCATTTAAAAATTCTAACCTAACTGTAGATTTTGGTCTTACAGAGGGATATAAAAAAACATCTGATACAAAAAAAACAGGAGACAAATCTCATCTCTTTGCAAATTTTGTAAAAAACTTCAACACATCTGAAAGTATTAATAAAAATATTGAAGTTAATCTTCAACATGTATCAAATAAAAAATATTTAAAATTATATAAAATTGACTCAAATTTAGTAGATTATGAAACAGAAGTTTTAGAAAATTTTATAGATTATTCTGTTATAAATGATGATAAAAATCATTTTATATCTTTAGGTGCAAGTTCCTATAGAACTTTAGCAGATAATTATAACGATAAATATGAGTACATACTTCCTGAAATAAATTATGAAAAACAATTATTCAGTGATAAATTTGGGTATGGTAATATTAAATCTGATTTAAAAGTTCACAATTACGATACAAATAAATATAAAAAGACATTTATAAATAATTTAGATTTAGAGCTAGATAGACCATTTTCTGAAAAAGTTTACAAAGGAAAAATTTTATCAAAATTAAAGAATATTAATTACGAATATGAAAATGTAGAGGGTTTCAAAACTGGTGCTAATAGTGAACTATTTGGAGCTGTTGGATACCTTGCAAGTCTAGATTTGTATAAAAAAACTGATGATGGATCAGAACATTTTTTAAAACCTAAAATATTATTTAAATATGCTCCAAATTATATGAGAAAAGAAGAGGGGGAAAATAATCTTGTTGGAAAAAATTTATTTTCATTAGATAGATTGCAATCTGAGCAAAATTTTGAAGGAGGAACAAATTTAACAGTAGGATTAGATTACGAAATTAATGACAGTTTCAATCAAACTAATTTTTCAATTGGGCAAGTCATAAATGAGAAAAAAAATAATAAGAATATGCCTGACACAATAAGTTTAGATAAAAGATTTTCAAATGTTGTGGGCAACATAAACCATAAGCGAGGTGATAATTTTACATTAAACTATAATTATTCGATAGATCAAAATTTAAAAGAAACTAATTTTAATGAAGTTAGTATGGATTATACGAATAATAATTTTAATTTTAATTTAAATTTTTTAGATGAACAAAAAAAATCTGGTGACAATGAATATATTAAAACCTCACTTAAATATAATAAAGGAGATAGTGGAGTCTTAACATTTAGTAATAAAAGAAATTTAATCACTAGTTCTTCAGAGTTTTATGATTTAAGTTATGAATACATAAATGATTGTTTGAGAGCTGGATTATATTATAGAAGAGAGTTCTATAATGACTCTGAATTAGAGGCTGAGAACTCTTTGATGTTTAAAATAACGTTATCTAGTTTTGGAAGTGTTAATACCCCTTCATTCAATTAAAAAAGATGAATAAAATTTTTAAAATTTTTACTATTATATTTCTTTTAAATATATTTTATACTTCTATTAGTGTTTCTTTAATTAAAAATAATATTATAGCTAAAGTTGGAAATGAAATAATTACTTTAATTGAACTTGAAAATAAGATTAACACTACTTTAATTTTAACAAATCAAAAAATAAATCAAGAAAATATAAATAAAATTAAGACTCTCTCTTTAAAAAGATTAATTGATTTAAAAATTAAACAAGGCGAAGTTGAAAAATATAATGTAACAATAGATGAATTGGCTATAAAAAGCCACATGCAAAGAATATCAAAAAAATTAAATTTAGAACCAAATAATTTAAAAATATTCTTTGAATCAAATATGATAAGTTACGAACAATATAAAGAAGAAATTAAAATAGAATTTTTATGGCAAAGACTTATTGCTGAAATATATTCTTCAAAAGTAAATATAAGCAAAGATCAAATAGAAAGAGAATTTAATAAATTTACAAATGAAAGAGAAAAAATAATAGAATTTAAATTGGCTGAAATAGAAGTAAGTTACGACAATAAAACAAAAAGTAAAATTATTAATGAAATAAAAGATAGTATAAAAAATATTGGATTTTCAAAAACAGTATTAAAATATAGTATATCTACTTCAGCATTAAATGAGGGTGAAATTGGGTGGGTCAATTCAAAAGCTATATCAAGTAACTTAGTAAATGAAATTAAAAACTTAAAAATTGGAGAGGTTTCAAGAGAGATACTAGGTTCTGAAACATTGGTTTTTTATAAAATGCTTGATAAAAAAATTAATAACGACTCAAATCAAATTGACATAGATCAAATTAAAAAAAATATAATTGCTAAAAAAAAAAAAAAACTTTTAAACCTATATTCTAATAGTCACTTATCAAAAAAGAAGAATAATACTTTGATAAAACTACAATGAAAAAAAAGATAACTATAATAGCTGGTGATCCCAATAGCATAAACTCGGAACTAATTTTCAAATCATGGAAAAGTTTGAATATTGAAACAAGAAAAAGAATTATTTTAATCGGAAATTGCAATTTAATTTATAAACAACAAAAAAAACTAAAATTTAATATAAATGTATCTAAAATCTCTAATATTTATGAAGATGAATCTATAAATAAATTGAAGGTTTTAGATATTCCTTTAAAATTTAATGATTGTTTTAATGTTTCAAGGAAAGAAGCCTCTAAGTACGTTGTAAATTGTCTTAATTATGCTCACAAGCTTTGTGTCCAAAAGAAAATAAACGCCTTCATTAATTGTCCTATTGATAAAAATTTAATTAAAAAGAAGGGCATACATGGTGTTACAGAATTTTTAGGTAAAAAACATTCTTCAACAAAATTTACTGAAGTAATGTTTTTACATAATAAAAAATTCTCTGTGGTTCCAGTCACTACGCATTTAAAAATTAAAGATATATCAACAAATATAAAAGAAAAATTAATTATCAAAAAAGTTAAAACAATATTATTTTATTATAAAAAACTTTTTAATAAAAAGCCTAAGATTGCTGTTTTAGGACTTAATCCTCATAATTCTGAACTAGAAAAAAATTCAGAGGAAGTTAAAAATATAATACCGGCTATTAAAAAATTAAAAAAATACGGTTTTATCAAAGGACCGATGGTAGCAGATAGTTTCTTTAAAGATGATTATAAAAAATATGATGTAATAGTAGGTATGTATCATGATCAAGTTTTAATTCCTTTCAAAAATCTTTTTAAATTCAATGCAATTAATATAACGCTTGGATTAGATTATATAAGAATTTCACCTGATCACGGAACAGCAAAAGATATCATTTGTAAAAATAAAGGTGATCCAAAAAGTTTAATAGAGTCTATAAAATTTCTTAATAAATTAAAATAATGTTTTACTCAAAGAAGTCACTTGGTCAAAATTTTCTTAAGGATCAAAATATAATTAAAAAGATTATTAATTTAAAAAATATTAAAAACAAAGATATAGTTGAGATTGGACCTGGTAAGGGCGCAATCACTGAAGAAATTTTAAAGCATCATCCTAATTCTTTAACTATTATTGAAAAAGATAATTATTTATTAAAAAAATTAAATGAAAAATATAAAAATTATAATTCTATTCGTTTTTATAATAATGATATTTTAAAAATAAATTTAGAAAAAATTATTAAAAAGAACTCAATTATTTTTGGCAACTTACCCTACAACGTTTCTTCGCAGATTTTAGTAAAATTAATTAAATTTACAAAATGGCCTCCTAAATTTACAGACTTAATTTTGATGTTTCAAAAAGAAGTTGCTGAAAAAATTATAGGTAAATCATATGGAAGATTATCTATTATTGCCAATTATAGATTAAAATACTTAAATAAATTTGACGTCTCACCTAATTGTTTTTTTCCTAAACCAAAAATTACATCAACAGTTATACACTTAGTTCCTATAAGAAAACTAAAATACAAGATAAATGATATTAAAAATCTTGAATATATTACAAATATTTTTTTTTCTGGTAGAAGAAAAATGATTAATAAAAAAATTAAAAAAGTTTTTAATTTAGATCAAATAAAAAAATTTAAAAATTTAGATTTTAAAGATAGACCGGCAGATCTTAAAAAAGAGTTTTATTATCAGGCAACAGAGTTTTATGAAAGTGGATAATTAAACGTTTTATAATTTAATATAATATTTTCTACATGTCTAAAACAATTTTCCAAATTTTCATTTGTAACCACGTAGTCATAATCGCACCAATGTTTCACATCTAAATCAAATGAATTTAATCTTTTTTCAACCTCTAATTTGCTATCTTGATTTCTGCTTATAAGTCTTTCCCTTAAATCTTTTTTACTTTTTGTAGTAATAAATATTTTTATTAAATTTAGTTCTTTAAATTTTGACAACTGCTGATTTCCCTGCCAGTCAATATCAAAAATTACGTCATTATTTTTTATAATATTGTTTACTGCAATTTTTGAGGTACCATAATAATTATCGAAAATTTTTGCATATTCATAAAAAAAATTTTCTTTAATTTTTTTCTCAAAAAGTTTCGTGTCTATAAAATTGTAATCAATACCGTCAATTTCATTTAACCTTGGCTTTCTAGTTGTGTGAGAAACTGAAATTTTAAATGAGTTAAATTTCTGTTGTATTTTTTTTGTTATAGTTGTTTTGCCTGCTCCAGATGGCGATGAAAGAACTACCATGATATTTTTGTTATCAGGCTTCATCAAAATTTTGTTTATAATTAACTTTTTTTGCTATCAATAAATTTTATTGCATCACCTACTGTTAGTATTTTTTCTGCTTCACTATCTGAAATCTCAGAACCAAATTCCTCTTCAAAAGCCATAACTAACTCAACCGTGTCAAGACTGTCTGCACCAAGGTCATCTATAAAACTAGCTTCTTCTGTTACCTTTTCTTCTTCTATACCTAAATGATCTGCAACTATTTTTTTTATTTTACCTTTAATTTCTTCTGACATGAAAACCTTTCGTATTTTTTTAATTTCTTAATAGATTAATAATAAGAATTGTCAAGCCATATACATTCCACCATTAACATGAATTGTTTCGCCGTTAATATATTTGGCCATATCTGAGGCCAAAAAGGCAACACAGTTAGAAACATCTTCCCCTGTGCCTAGATCCCCAGATGGAATTTTACTAACTAAATTCTTTTTAAATTCCTCATTTATTTTATCAGTCATTTCTGTTTTTATAAATCCTGGTGAGACGCAATTTATATTAATATTTTTTTTTGCATATTCAATTGCTAAAGTTTTTGAGTAAGCTGTTATTCCAGCTTTAGATGCAGCATAATTTGCTTGACCTAAATTTCCAGTATGACCTACTATAGATGTAATATTTATTATCTTACCATATTTTTTTTTAAGCATTTTTTTAATAGCATATTTACACATTAGAAAGCTCGATGTTAGATTTATGTCTAATACCTTTTTCCAATTTTCTTCAGATAATCTAATTGACAAATTATCTAGAGTTATTCCTGCGTTATTTACTAACACATCTAACCCTCCTAACTTTTCACTAACCGTTTCAATAAAACCGTCAATTTTATTATGATCGTCCAGTCTAAATTTTTCTACTTTTATGTTAGGATAATTTTTTTTTAGAATTTTTAATTTTTCCTCATTAGTTCCAGTTGCAAATATTGCGGCACCCAAATTACTAAACTTATCGACTAGAGCATTTCCGATGCCGCCTGTCGCGCCAGTAATTAGAATTTTTTTATTATTTAAATTCATGCTTTAAATTTTTAATATCAGTTATGGAGTTAATTGGAAAGCAATTTGCGTCTTTAATGGTTCTTTTTACCATACCACTAAGTGCTTTACCTGGTCCTATTTCTATAAAATTTTTAACACCTGCAGTAGACATATTTATAATTGTATCTCTCCACCTTACAGTAGAAGAAATTTGTTTAACTAATAATTCTTTAATATTTTCAGAACTAGTCTCTGGGGTGGCAGTAACATTATTAATGATTTTAAAAAGTGGATTTATAAATTTAGTTTTAGCTATTTTATCCTTCATTATATTTTCAGCAGGTTTCATCAATGAGCAATGAAAAGGTGCGCTTACTTTTAATGGAATAGATTTAATTTTTTTTTCCTTTAAAATATTTTGTAAAGACTCTACTCTTTCTTTATTTCCGCTGACAATTACTTGCCCTTCTGCATTGTCATTTGCTATTTCGCAAACTCCTTTTTCTGTCTCAGTTAATTTCAATATATTCATTACTTCTTCAGTTTTAATACCTAAAATCGCTATCATCTTACCTTTTCCAACAGGCACAGCTTCCTGCATCGCCTTACCTCTTTCGTGCAATAAATATAAAGCATCGTTAAAATTTAATGAACCAGAACATACAAGAGCACTATATTCTCCCAACGAATGTCCAGCAAAATATTTAAAAGAGTTGAAATTAAAATTAAATTCTTCTTTTAAAACTTTGAATATTGAATAACTCACTATTAAAATTGCTGGCTGAGTATTTTTAGTTAATTGTAAATCACTTTCTGGTCCTTCTAGTATTAATTTAGTAATACGGTAATTTAACTTTTCGTCAGCTTCCTTGAATATTTTTTTTACTAATTCAAAATTTGAATAAAATTCTGACCCCATACCAACTATTTGCGAACCCTGACCTGGAAATAATAAAGCGCTCATTTATATAAGTTTATTAAACAATTATTAGTGTTGCTATAATGTATAAGTATAGTATAAACCACTTTTTATAAATAATTAATAAAACTTGAATAACATAACAAATTATGGCCTTTTACGAAAATACTATAATTGCTAAACAAGATTTGGCTGAAAAAGACTTGAAGTCGTTAAAAGAAAAATACAACGAAATTATAAATAGTTCTTCTGGAAAAGTAATAAAAATTGAAGAATGGGGTCTTTTGAACCTCGCAAACAAAATTAAAAACTATAAAAAAGGTTTTTATATTCATTACAAATTTGAAGGTGCCAGCAAAACAGTTGAAGAAATTGAGAGAAAAATTAAGATAGATAGTTCAGTAATTAGACATCTAACGGTGAAATATAAACAGCTAGACACAACAAATGAATTTTTTAAAAAAGATAATAAAAAAAGTTAATGAAAAGAAAAAATAAAAAATTCCAAAAAAAAGGTTCAAGCAATTCATTGAATAAACTTAGTTTATTTCAAAAAAATGATAATAAATTTTCAAGAAAATGTCCACTATCAATAAAAAATGCCCCAATAGTTGATTATAAAAATATAAATTTACTAAAGAAATATATGTCGGATAATGGAAAAATTATCTCATCAAAAATTACATCCGTTTCTTTTGGTAAACAAAAAAAACTCACTAAAGAAATTAAAAAAGCAAAAATATTAGGTCTTTTATAGATGGATATTATCTTACTAGAAAATATTTTAAACCTCGGAAATATTGGAGATAAAGTTACCGTTAAAAATGGCTATGGCAGAAACTTTCTATTAAAACAAGGTAAGGCATTGAGATTTAATAAAGACAACCAAGAATTAGTAAATAAAAAAAAAGATGAACTTAATAAAAAAAATAATGAAATTAAGAATAAATTTAAAGAAATCTCTAAATTAATCAATAAAAAAACTTTTGTTTTTAATAAAGAGAGTAAAGAAAACGGTGAACTTTATGGATCAATAAAACCAAAAGAAATTACAAATCTAATTAAAGAAAAAGCTAAAGCAGAGGTAAGTCCTTCCCAGTTAATCCTAAAAGATGAGCTTAATAAGATTGGTTTATTTAATGCTGAGATAAACTTTCATTCAGAAGTAAAGGCAGAAATTTCTATTAAAATTGACAAAATACAATCTAAATAACTTTTCCACAACCAAAGAAAAATAGTGTGTAACTTTTCTCTTTATAGAGAAAATCATTCTCATATTATAATTTTGTGGAAGAATTAAAGACAATTAAAAAAAATCTGGAAAATAAACAACCATCAAACTTGGAAGCTGAGCAAGCTCTACTTGGTTCAATACTTGTCAATAATGATATTATTGATGAGATTTCATCATTAGTAAGTTCAAATACTTTTTATGATCCAGCGCATGTAAAAATTTATGAAGTTATAGAAAGCTTAAACAATAAAGGAATGATAGCTAATCCTATAACATTAAAAAATTTTTTTGAAAAAGATAATATGCTTAATGAAGTTGGTGGTACAGAATATTTGGTTAAACTTACTAGGTTTTCAGGTTCAACGAAACAGGCTATTGATTATGCCAAAATAATACATGAAATGTATTTAAGAAGAGAACTAGTGCAAATTTCTGACAAATTATCTAATGATACTTTAAATGCAAATTCTCAAGAACAAAACGCTGAAAATATAATAGAGGACACAGAAAAATCTCTCTTTGATTTGGCAGAAAGAGGAAGTTTTTCCCAATCATTTTTAAAATTTAATCAAGCTTTAGATCAAACAATTGAAATGGCAACTTTGGCTATGCAAAACGATCAAGGAATAGTTGGAGTTCCTACTGGGCTTTCGGATTTAGATGAAAAATTAGGTGGTTTACATAAATCAGATTTGGTTATTTTGGCAGGCAGGCCTTCGATGGGTAAAACAGCTTTGGCCACTAATATTGCTTATAATGCTGCACAAAATATTTTAAGAAGGCAAGAAAAGTCTTCAATAGCTTTTTTTTCTTTAGAGATGTCATCTGAACAACTATCAACTAGAATTTTATCTGAACAAGCAAGAATAAAATCAGATGATATCAGGCGAGGAAAAGTTACTGAAGAAGAGGTTAACAGATATATTGAGACATCTAGAAACATTTATGATCTCCCGTTATATATAGATGAAACCCCTGCTATAACAATTGCAACATTAAGTAATAGAGCTAGAAGAATAAAAAGATTATTTGGATTAAATTTAATTGTTGTTGATTATATTCAACTAATGAGATCTAGCTCTAATAGAAATGATGGAAGAGTCCAAGAAATCTCAGAAATTACCCAAGGTTTAAAAGCTCTGGCAAAAGAGTTGGCCGTTCCAGTTTTAGCTCTATCACAGCTTTCGAGAGCAGTTGAGCAAAGAGACGATAAACAGCCTCAACTTGCTGACTTAAGAGAGTCAGGATCAATTGAGCAAGATGCTGATGTAGTAATGTTTGTCTATAGAGAAGCTTATTATTTAGAACGAAAACAGCCAAAATTGGGCTCCATAGAACATGCTGAATGGCAGTCCAAAATGAATGATGTTAATGGCTTGGCTGATATTATATTAGGGAAACAAAGACATGGTCCTACTGGCACTGTAAAAGTAGAGTTTGAAGGAATTTATACAAAATTTAAAGATTTAACGAGAAATTAAGTTCAATTTTTTCTTTAGTTATAAAAAAATTAAGATATATCTGAATAATTCTCATGTTAGCTAACATTTATAAAAAAATTGTTACAGATTTCTCAAAAATTACACTTCTTTTTTTAATAGTTTTAATCATTTTTTCTCTTTACCAATCTAAAAACTTCAATCTAGATGCATCATCAGATGCACTTCTGCTTGAAGGAGACCCCGATCTAAAATACTTAAGAGAGGTAAATCAAACCTATGGTTCTAAAGATTTTTTGGTTTTAACTTATACACCAATTTCAAGTTTTACAAAAAAAGAGACAATTCTTAATCTCCAGTTACTTAAATCTAAAATTGAAAAATTAACTTGGATAGATAGTGTAATTACTATAATTGACGTTCCTCTCCTAAAAAATACAGACGAGGGTTTAATGGAGAGACTTAAAAATTATAAAACCCTAGCCTATCCCGAGATAGACAGAGAAAGAGGTTTTGATGAGATCAAAAATAGTCCCATTTATAAAAACTATGTAATCAGTGAAGATGGTAAAACATCAGGTATAGTCGTTTATTTAAAGAAAGATAAAAGGTTAGCGGAATATATTAAAATCAAAGAAAAATACTTTGATCAGTCTATTGAGACAGGACTTTCAAAAGAGGAAAAAATAAATTTTAAAAAATTTAGTAAAGAATACGAAGATTATAAAAATTTATACAATATTAGAAATCACCAAAATATTACTGAAATAAGAGACGTGATTAGTAAATACGGTGAAAATGCTAAAATTCACCTAGGAGGAATTCCTATGATTGCAGATGATATGATGAGTTTTATTAAAAGAGACATAGTGGTATTTGGTATAGGGGTATTTGTTTTTATTGTTTTGACCCTTTGGCTAATTTTTAGAAATTTAAAATGGGTGGTAATGCCATTATTGGGTTGTGCAACCTCTGTTGTTGTAATGATCGGATTATTAGGATTGATTGGATGGAAAGTGACTGTGATTTCATCAAACTTCATAGCCTTAATGCTAATTTTAAATATGGCTATGAACATCCATTTAACTGTAAGATTTTTACAGTTAAAAAAAGAATTTCCTCAGCTCACAAAGAGTGAGGTTGTTTTTGAAGCAAGCAAAAAAATGATGTTGCCTATTTTTTATACTGTGCTCACAACAATATGTGCATTCTTATCTTTAGTTTTTAGTGGGATTAAACCAATAATTGATTTTGGTTGGATGATGACTTTAGGGCTAATAGTTTCATTAGTAGTTACATTTTTACTACTTCCATCTTTAATCAACTTACTTTCATCCGAAAATGAGATAGGCCTTAAAGATACTGAAAAATCACTTATTACTTCTGCATTGGGTTCTTTCACTAAAAATAATAAAACTATAATTTTTGGCTCTACTTTTTTAATAATCATATTTAGCATTGTTGGAATATTTAAGCTGGAAGTTGAAAATAGTTTTATTAATTATTTTGATAAAGAAACTGAGATTTATAAAGGCATGAAGAAGATTGATGATGACTTAGGTGGAACTACTCCATTAAATATTATTTTAAAATTTCCTTCTAACAGTGAAGAAATAAAAAGTAAAAATGATGAGTTTGATGAATGGGAAGAGGAAAGTAAAAATAATGATGAAGATAAATCTAAATACTGGTTTACAAGGGATAAAATGGACAAAATTATTAAAGTTCATGATTACTTAGACTCATTACCTGAAATAGGAAAAGTCTTATCTTTTGGATCTATTTTAAGAGTAGCAGAGGACCTAAATAATAAAAAATTACAAAGTTTAGAAATTGCAGTTTTGTATAGTAAAATACCTGATTCAATAAAAAAAGAAATTGTATCACCTTATATATCCGTTGAAAAAGATGAAGCTAGGATAAGCGTGAGAATAAAAGATTCATTAAAAAATTTAAGAAGAAATGAATTAATAAATAAAATTAATTCCGATTTAAATACAAAAATAGGATTAAATAAAGATGAATACAAATTAGCTGGTGTTTTAATTCTATTTAATAATTTATTACAAAGTTTGTTTAAGTCTCAAATACTTACTTTAGGTATAGTAATTCTTGGAATTTTTTTAATGTTTTTTATTTTATTTAGAAATATTATCCTATCTCTTATAGGCGTAGTTCCAAATTTTATAGCTGCTTTCTTTATTCTTGGTATAATTGGATTACTTGGTATCCCTCTAGATATGATGACTATTACTATAGCAGCTATTACAATTGGTATAGCTGTGGATAATAGTATTCATTATATTTACCGATTTAAAGAAGAGTTTAAAAAAATTAAAAATTACAATAAAACTTTAGATAGATGTCACAGGACTGTTGGTGTAGCTATTCTAAACACGTCCATTACAATAGTATTTGGTTTTTCTATTTTAGTATTGTCTAATTTTATTCCTACTATTTACTTTGGTATATTCACTGGAATAGCTATGTTATTAGCAATGATTTCAGTTTTGACTTTATTGCCAAAATTAATACTTACATATAAACCATTTGGCGAAGAAATTAATGAACTTTATTAATGATTGATTTGCTAAATAATTTTATTAGTAATATTAATTTATTAGATATCTTTTTTTTAATAGTTCTTATCTACAACGTTGTTCAATGTTTTTTAAAAGGTTTTTCTTTAAGTCTTATTTCGTTCATGAAATGGGTGGTGTCTACAGTTGTTACAATTATTCTAGTACCAAAATTACAACCTACAGTAAGTGAATATATTCAGTCCGATTTTATTAATAACTTTGGTCTCGGTATAGCTATTTTTATTTGTACGCTTTTTATTACAATTGTAATAGGAAAAACTTTAAGTAAAGCAGTAACTTGGACTGGTGTTGGTTCAATAGACAAAGTATTTGGTTTTTTATTTGGTTTTTTTAAAGGTTATGTTGTGTCAATATGTTTATTTTCTATCTTTAATTGGTTTTATCCTTACCAAAATTGGGGTATATCAGCAAAGGATGCTGTTTCGTTTGATTTAATAAGTAAAGGCAGTGAGATGTTAATTGAAGAATTCCCATCTAATGAAGATTTCATAGATACGAAAGAAAAAATTGAAAAAATTTAAAACAGACAAATTGAGAGAAGAGTGTGGTATTTTTGGAATATCAAATCATGTGGATGCTTCTGCTTTGGTAGCTTTAGGATTGCATGCGTTACAACATAGAGGTCAAGAAGGTTGTGGTATTGTTTCTTTTGATGGTAAAAATTATCACTCGGAAAAAAGACAGGGTCTAGTTGGAGATCATTTTACTGACTCGGAAACATTAAAGAAGTTACCTGGAAATTTTGCTATAGGTCATAATCGTTACTCTACGACTGGAGAAACATCTTTAAGAAACATTCAACCATTCTTTGCTGATCTACACATGGGAGGTTTGAGTGTCGCACATAATGGTAACTTGACTAATGCGTTACTATTAAGACGAAGCCTAGTTAAAGAAGGTGCTATTTTCAGAACTACTAGCGATACAGAAACAATAGTGCAACTTATAGCTAAATCAAAAAGAGAAAAATTTACTGATAAGCTGATAGACAGTCTTTTTCAGATTCAAGGTGGATACGCTCTTGTATTGTTAACTAATAAAAAACTTGTTGGAGTAAGAGATCCTTTAGGAATAAGACCTTTAGTAATTGGTAAATTAAATAATTCATATATTTTCGCTTCAGAAACTTGTGCTCTTGATATAGTTGGGGCAACTTTTGTTAGGGAAGTTCAAAATGGTGAAATAGTGGTAATCGAAAATGAAGAAATTAAATCAATAAAACCTTTTCCTAAACAAAAACAAAAACCTTGCATTTTTGAATATATATACTTTGCAAGACCAGATAGCTTGATTAATAATAAATGTGCGTATGAATATAGAAAAGATTTAGGTGTTGAGCTAGCTAAAGAAGCAGATATTGAAGCCGATTTAATCGTCCCAGTTCCTGACTCTGGGGTGCCAGCGGCCTTAGGATTTGCCGAAAAATCTAAAAAAAAATTTGAATTAGGATTAATTAGAAATCATTATGTTGGTAGAACTTTTATTGAACCGACGCAAAATATTAGAAGTTTAGGTGTAAAGCTAAAACTTAGTTCAACAAAAACAATAGTAAAAAATAAATCAATTATATTAATTGATGACTCTTTAGTAAGAGGAACTACTTGCCACAAAATAGTAAAAATGCTTTATGAAAGTGGTGCCAAAGAAGTTCATGTAAGGATAGCCTGTCCAGAAATAAAATATCCTGATTTTTATGGGGTGGATATGCCAACTAAAGAAGAATTATTAGCTCATAAAAAAAATAATAAACAAATGTGTGATTATATAAAAGCGAAAAGTTTGAAGTTTTTAAGTTTAGAGGGAATTTACAATGCACTTATAAAAGAAAAACGCAACTCATCATACCCTCAATTTAGTGATCATTATTTTACAGGTGATTATCCTATAAAACCATATGATAATTTAAATGGTGTAAAAGTGAAACAGTTATCTTTATTAAGTGGAAAATCTAACAGTTAATTTAAAATAATTATTTTATTTTTATTATTTAAATAAATTAGAGAATTTTCAATAAAAATTGGATTAGAATTCATTTTTTTTTGTAATTTAAAAATGTCCTGTAAAACACCATTTATACTTAATTTAACAACAAAATCATTCTCTAAAAAAATAAATAATTGATTATTTATTAATCTTATCAAACGAATATTAATTTTTGCTTTTTTAGATTTTAAAAAATTAGATATTAATTGACTTATTTCGTAAGAGTAAATTATCTTTCCTGAACTAATTTGAATAGAAACTAAATAATTATTTTTTGTGATAATAAATATATAATCACTGTTAACTACTGGTGGTATTTGAGAATTAATTGGAATTTTGAATTTGGTTGAGCCATTGTTGCTATCTAGCACCTGAAGAATATTATTAGTAGTTATTATTAAATTATCTTTTAAAACTTTTATTTCATTTGAATAAAACAATTTTTCTAGATTTGACTCTATAGAGGAATTTACATTTATAAACCAATTAACTTGTAAGCTATTTGTGTCAATAGAATATAAAGTACCAAAGGTATTCAAAAAAAACAAATTATTTTTACCTAATGAAAGATTGTTTATAAAATTATTTTTAACCAATACTTCTTCAGATGGAATTTTTCTTAAAATGTTGCCGTTTAAAGAATTTATTATAAATAAATTATTATTTTCATCAGCCAAGAATATATTTTTATTATTAATTTTTAAGTTAGATCTAAAAGGGGCATCAAATTTTTTTGCCCAAATAATATTATTTTCAAGATAGTTATATACATAAAGATAACCGATATTATCAGAAACGTATAAAAGACCGTCTTTAAGAATATAATAAAGTTTTTTTTTAAACTTATTATATTTTTTTTTATAAAAATTGTATTTGTATAAAATTTTTTTTTTTTCTAAAGAATATAAAATAATGTTTCCCTGAGAGTCGGATGAAAGTAATAAATTACGATCAAATAAAATATTACTATTCATTTTCTTTCTAGAAAGTTTGCTACTTTGGAAAATTAATTCATTTTTATCACTATAAGCGAAGTTGGCATTAACATTATTATTTTCGTAAAAAAAATCATTCCACTTATTTGGGAATGAAGAGGATGTAAGAGAAAAAATAAATTCTTTATCTAATTCAACGGTTTTGTTGAAAAAAATTTCACTTTCTAAAACTATTTTTTTAAAATCTTTAAAATTATTATTTACCTTTTTTATCTCTTCTGAAGAATTTTTCCATATACCTGACTTCTTATCGAACGAGCAGCTTTGAAGAAATAATATTACTAAAATATAATAAATAATTTTCATTATTTTATTTATTTCGCAATTGCTTCTTCTGCTAGAATTTTAAATTTAGAATTTTTTTTAATTAATTTTTCTAGTAAATTTTTTCCCTCTGAATCTTTTGATACTTTTAATAAATAAAGAGCTTTTTTAAATATTATTAGGTCTAAATCTTCATCATTGAGATTTTGACTTTCTAGAATTTTAAAATACTTTAACACTTGTTCCCTATTATCAATTAAATTTTTTTCTATAATGTTATTAAGTGCTAAACTTGAATAAAATTTATTTTTACTTAATATAATTTCATTAAATAAATTTATAGCTTCAGTTTTTTTATTTAAAGAAAGATTTAGGCTAGCCTGAACATATTTATCTGCGATTAATATATTTTTTTTTTTATTTTGTTGTTGAATAAATATTGCACTAATTAAAGTTATAAAAAAAATAAGTAACAATAAAAAAATTTTAACTCTGTGAGACTTGTAAAAGTTAATCATATTTACTTTATTTGATAATTTAATTTCTGTTTTTTGTTCCATTTAAAAAATTCTTAATAGAGGGAAATTTTTTTAATTTTACTTCCCTAGTATATTTTTTTACAGCTTTTTCAATTATTCTATTTAAATTTGCATATTTTTTTACAAATTTTGGATAAAAACCGCTAATACCAAGCATGTCATCTGTGACTAATATTTGCCCATCACAATAAGACGAAGATCCTATACCAATGGTAGGTATATCTAGTTCTTGTGTAATTAATTTTGCAGTCTTAGGAGATATGCATTCTAGAACTATAGAAAATGCGCCTGCTTTTTCAATAGATTTTGCTTCTTTTAAAAGTTTTAGTTTATCTTGTGTTGAGTCACCCTCTATTTTGAATTTTTTTTTAAACTGAGGTGTGTATCCAATATGACCCATTACAGGAATTTTCCTTTTCACAAGACTTTGGATTATCTTATAATTGTCACCTTTATTTTCTATTTTAATTGCATCACACCTTGTTTTATTCATCACTAATTTCGCATTTTTTTGTGCAGCCTTAATATTATTGTAACTTCCCTTTGGCATATCTACTACAAGTAAAGATTTTTTTACACCCATTTTTACACTGGTTGAATGTTGTAAAATATTGTTTAAACTTATTTTGTGTGTGTTTGAATGTCCATATAAAACGTTTGCCATGGAATCTCCGACTAATATTATATCCATAAAATTATCTAATATTTTTGCAACGCTTTTTGAATATGCGGTCAAACAAACAATCTTTGATTTATTTTTTTTATTTAAAATTTCTTTAATTTTTTTTTTCATTACTCTAGTTCAATTGTGCTTGGTGGTTTAGATGTTATATCATAAACAACTCTATTAATTCCTTTAACATTATTAACTATTTTATTATCTATGTTCTCTATAAAATTTTTAGGAAAATCAAAATAATCAGCTGTCATTCCATCCTCAGAAGTAACAGCTCTAAGTAGACATATATTTTCATAGGTTCTAGAGTCACCCATTACCCCAACTGTTTTTATCGGAAGTAGTGCAGCATAAGCTTGCCAGATCTTGTCGTAAAGACCACTTTTCATTAATTCGTTTATGTAAATAAAGTCAGCTTCTTGAAGTATTTTAATTTTAGCAGGAGTAATATTCCCAACAATTCTTATGCCAAGTCCTGGTCCAGGAAATGGGTGTTTAAGATTAATATTTTTAACTAAACCTAGTGATTTACCTAAAACTCTTACTTCATCCTTAAAAAATTCTTTTAATGGTTCAATTAATTTTAAATTCATTTTTTTTGGTAAACCGCCTACGTTATGGTGTGATTTTATTTTAGATGATTTGCTTCCAGTAGATGATTTGCTCTCTATTATATCTGGATAAAGCGTTCCCTGAGCTAAAAATTTTAAATTTTTATACTTCTTTGATTCTTTTTCAAAAACTTTAATAAATAGATTACCTATAATTTTTCTTTTAACTTCTGGATTATGTACATTTTTTAATTTATCTAAAAAATTTTTTGAAGCGTCAATTAATTTTACATTTAATTTATATTTTTTTTTAAACATCTTATAGGTATATTTAAATTCATTTTTTCTCATCAAGCCGGTGTCCACCATTATACAAATAAGATTTTTTTTAATTGCTTTATTTATTAGTAGAGCAACAACACTACTATCTACACCGCCGGAGAGAGCGCAGATTACCTTATTTTCTTTTACTTCATTTTTTATTTCCTTAATTAATTTTTCTTTTTGAGAAACCACACTCCATTTTTTTTTTATTTTACAAATTAAAAATAAAAAATTCTTAAATATTTGCTTTCCTTTTTCTGTATGAGTAACCTCTGGATGAAATTGTACCCCATATATTCTATTTTTAGAATTTTCAATTATAGTCAACTTGGAGTCTTTTGTAGAAGCTATAATTTTAAAATTTTTGGGCAGTTTAACGACTGCATCTTCATGGCTCATCCAAACAGATTTTTTTTTATCTAAGAAATTTTTTGTTAATGGTGAGTTTCTTCTTTTAATTAAAATAGCTCTGCCAAATTCTCTTCTTTTTTTTGAGGGTTTAATTTTACCCCCAAAAATCTTAGAGATTAATTGTAAACCGTAACAAATTCCAAGTATAGGAATATTTTTTTTAAAAATTTCTTTAGGTATGCTTTGATATTTTTTACCTGTTACGGTTGAGGGGCCGCCAGAGAAAACAAATCCTTTAATATTTCTGTAATTAGTTATTTTTGATACTTTTTCTGGTGTAACAATTTCTGAAAATACTCCTAATTCTCTTATTCTTCTTGCTATTAACTTTGTTACCTGGGAACCAAAATCTATAATTATTACTTTATCTTTTTGAAATTGCATTTATTTTTTTAATAAATTTTCAATTTCAATCTTTAATTTATTACTCTTGTCACAGAATTTTTTACATACTAATTTTAGTTTTTCATTTATTTCTGTGCTTTTTTTATAATCTGAATTTATTAATTTAAGTTTTGCTAATTGATAGAGCGCTTCCTCATTACTTGGATTTAAAAGTATTACTGTATTTAAATTTTGTTCCTCTTGTGAATTATTCTCTTGAATATTAAATATCTTTGACAAAAACAAATATGATAATTCATTTTTAGGACTCAAAACAATATCTTGTTCAAATTTAAATTTAGCTTCTTCAAATTTTTTTTGATTGTATAAATCAATTCCTATTTGAAAATATTCTGTTTTTGCAAACAAAATATTATTTAAAAATAATGAAATATATAAAATTAATATATTTTTCTTAATCATAATTTATAATTGATTGTTTTTTGAGTCATCTCTACACTATGAACCATACTTTCATAAAATCCTGCTTTTGTAATTTTTATAAATTTTGCTTTTTTATTAATATCTTTTAAATTTTTAGCTCCAATATATCCCATAGAAGATCTCAATCCACCTTGTAATTGATATATAATTTTTGAAACTTTGCCTTTATATTCTACCCTTCCTTCTACACCTTCTGGGACAAATTTTGATTTATTTTTAAAATTTTTTTGAAAATATCTATTAGCTGAACCAGCAGACATTGCCCCTATTGAACCCATTCCCCGATATTGCTTATAAATTTTTCCACTGAATTTAAATTTTTTTCCAGGACTTTCGTCAGTACCAGCAAATATAGACCCCATCATTATGGCATCTGCTCCTGCAGCTAATGCTTTAGCTATATCTCCTGAAAACTTTATTCCACCATCAGAAATTATTTTTATTTTTTTTTTGTTAAGTGCTTTTTTTACTTCCATAATTGCAGATATTTGAGGTACACCTATCCCAGCAACCATTCTAGTTGTGCAGATAGATCCTGGACCAATTCCTACTTTAATTATATCTGCACCACAATTATATAATTTTTTTGCAGCTTCACCTGTAGCAATATTTCCCACACAAATAGGAACTTCTTTAATTATCTTTTTTATATTTGTTAAGGTTTTTAAAACTTTTTCACTATGACCATGTGCGGTATCTATGACAATTAAATCAACCCCATTTGATACTAATGACCTAGCTCTATCAAAGTCTTCTTTGTTTGTCCCTATAGCTGCACCAACTAAATACTTTTTGTTTTTAACTTTTTTAATTTCCTTTGATTGATTTTTTATATCTAAATTTCTATGAATAATTCCTAGTCCACCCTCTTGTGCAATTGCTATGGCCATTTTAGACTCGGTAACTGTATCCATAGCAGATGATAGAAAAGGTACTTTTAAAGTTATTTTATCTGTTAAATGAATAGATATGTTAGTGTTTGCTGGCAAAACAGAAGAGTATCTTGGTAAAAGTAATACATCATCAAAGGTTAATGCTTCAGTAATTGTAACCATATTAACTTATATACGATTATTTTTATTTATAAAGACTTTAAAATTTCACAATGTAAATAAGTTTCTTTTGATTCTTTTCTACTAGATTCTGGCTTAAAGAAATTTACTTTTTTAAATACAGATTTTGCTAAGTTTTTTACCTCTATAAAATCTTCTCCCATGAAAATCTTAGAAACTAATACACCCTTAGGTTTAAGAGTATTTTTTGAAAAATTTATCACCTCGGTACACAATTGGTTTGTTCTAATCGAGTCTAATGATTTGTTCCCGGTAGTATCTGCAGCCATATCAGATATAATTACGTCTAAATTTGACTTAAAAAAATTAATAACTTCATTTTTAGTTGTATTTTCTAAAATGTCTCCTTTAAAAAATTTTAAATTTTTGATTGGATCCATGTCCTTAATATCTATAGACATTATTTTACCCGTTTTAATTATTTGATTTGCTACTTGACTCCAGCCACCAGGGCAACTTCCCAAATCTAATAAATTAGTTTTATCTTTAATAAATCTAAATTTTTTATTAATTTCAATTAATTTAAATGATGCTCGAGATCGGTAACCTAAAGTTTTTGATTTTTTAAAAAATTGATCTCTATGTTGTTTGATTCTCCAAGAATTACTTTTTTTGGTTCTTTTGGATTTCTTCATTATAAAATATCTTCATGATTATCATCAGATATTTTCTCTATATTTTTTTTACTTTGATTATTATAAATTATTATACTTACAGGTATAGAGATTAAATAACCAGTTCCAAATACTAATAAAGTTTCAAGGGTATAGAACAGCAACGCTATAAAAACTATGCCTATACCCAATAATAAAAAAACTGTGGCTTTTGGTGATATAGAAATTTTTTTTAGCGCTAATGTTGGGATTTTACTGACTAATAAAATTGCAATTAATATAGTTAGATATGGTGTAAATTGTTTAATATTAAGAACAAAATTAAAATTTGTTAATTCATATATTAATGGCATTAAAATTAATAATCCTCCTGCAGGTGATGGAACTCCCTCGAAGAAATTATTTTTCCACTCTTCTGTTTCATTAATTTTAGTTAAATTAAACCTAGCTAATCTTAAAACGCAACAAACTGAATATATTAATGTAATAGCCCATCCAAGTTTCCCATAATTATTTAATTCCCAAAAATATAGAATAAAAACTGGAGCTATACCAAAACTAACAAAATCTGTTAAAGAATCTAATTCTTTTCCAAATTCTGATGTTCCTTTAATTAGCCTTGCAATTCTTCCATCTAACGCATCTAAAATAGCTGCTATTAGAATTAAAGTAACTGCTAAACTAAAATTACTATCAATTGCAAATTTAATTGAACTAATCCCTAAACAAACTCCTGCAAGTGTTAAAATGTTAGGTAATAAATATCTTGTTTTTTTTGATGAAACTAATTTAAACTTTTTATTTTCTTCCATTAATCTGAAGCGATTAGGCTTTCTCCTGCTACAACATTTTGACCAAGTTGCGCTAGAATTTTTTTGTTTTTAAAGTAAATATCGACTCTACTACCAAATCTTATCATTCCTATTCTATCTCCTTGCTTTAATTCTTGGTTCTGTTCTACTTCGCAGACTATTCTTCTTGCTATAAGACCAGCGATTTGAACAATTATTATCTCTTCCCCATTTCTTAATTTAATTTTAAAATAATTTCTTTCATTTTCCTCACTAGCTTTATCCAATGAGGCATTTAAAAATTTTCCTGGTTTGTAATATATTTCCTCTACTTTTCCTGAGGAGGGTATTCGATTTACATGGCAGTTAAATACATTCATAAAAACACTTACTCTTGTATATGAAGTGTTCTCTAGCCTGAGTTCCTCTGGACCAGACTTTTCAGAAATATCTGTAATTAAACCATCTGCTGGTGATACTAAATAACTATCATTGTTTATTGAATATCTTTCAGGATCTCTAAAAAAGTAATAAACCCAAACTGTAATTAAAATAAATAGAGAACCAAGAAATTTTGAGAAAAATAGAATTATAAAAGTGGCTAAAATAGATATAGCCAAAAACTTGTATCCTTCTTTATGTATTTTGGGAAATATAGTATTAAACATAATTTATAATTTGATAATTTTTTCTTAATATGTATAAAAACTACAGTTAATCAATCTATATTTTATGGCTAAAATAAAAGTTAAAAATCCAGTTGTTGAGCTAGATGGTGATGAAATGA
>Ga0233444_10000853_pt1 | contig 37033 bp, 28 predicted proteins | sample SI_124_October20_6_FD_182792 | JGI IMG/M metagenome (GOLD analysis project Ga0233444, IMG submission 182792) | Seawater microbial communities from Saanich Inlet, British Columbia, Canada - SI_124_October2016_10_MG | ecosystem: Environmental > Aquatic > Marine > Inlet | place: Canada: British... | reverse complement strand
CGGAACCAGGTCTTCCCAACCTTTTATGCCGTTTTTAATCATTCGTAATACAACTGGCGAAAAGATGTGAAGTACTTTTGGATCGTAATCTATGTCTACAATTCTGTTGTTGTATAAAAGGTAGTCGAATAGCGGTCTAAACCTAGGGTGAACTTGCAAGTTGGTGGAAATTGTTAATTCTCCATCCTTTTGTTTTTGATAGGGGTATAGGTACACTTTTAAGTCTCGGTTAAACATTCTACCAAATGCTTCTAAAATACCACCACTCAGGTGTCTGTAGTATTTCTCTTCAAATATTTGTTTTAAGTTCGGTACGCCTAAAATAATACCCATTCTTTTGGTGGTAAATTTACCAAAGTAATCGAGTAGTTTGTAGTATTGTTGGTAGTTAGATATCAATACCGTTTGGCCTATGGAGCAAAGTATATCGGCTCTGGCTAAAAAGTCTTCCTCATCTATTTCGCCTTCGGCAATTAGGTTGCTTAAGGTAATTTCAAATAAAACTTGAAGGTTTTCCTTTTTAACTCTTTTTTCGAGAACAAATTTAGTGTAGCCATTTCGAATCATGTCGATGTTCACTTTAGTAACCGGTCTAAAGCTCCCTCTAATGGCAAGTATGTTTTTTTTGTATAAAAGCTCAGAGGGTTGAAGGTTAACGCCGTCTGGGCCAAAAATAACCGCATCGGTCATTTTTTCTTTTACTAAAAACAGACTTAGTAATCTATTGTCAACATGTTCAAAGTCTGGGCCATTCATCTGAATCATGTCTATTTCTAGATGCCCTTTACTTATGTTGTCAAACAATTGTTTGATGAGTGTTTTTGGGTCGTCGTGATGAAACATGCAACCGTACAAGAGGTTTACACCAAGTATACCCGCACTTTCTTGTTGTTGTTTAGCTTCTCGTTCGTGCATTAAAAAATGCAATACCACATCGTTGGGTTCTGAATTCGGATTCAATTGAAACCGAAGTCCCATCCAACCGTGCCCATCGGTGGTTTTAGAAAAATTTATGGTGGCTACATTGTTCGCAAAGGAGAAAAAACGCTTGTTCGGATGCTTTTCTCGGTCCAAACGTTCTGTAATTAAACCGTATTCATGTTCAATCATTTTCTTTAAACGCGACTCGCAAACATACCTTCCGTTGACTTCTTTACCGTATATGGCATCGCTAAAATCTTTGTCGTAAGCCGACATGGTTTTTGCAATACTTCCAGAAGCCCCACCAGCTCTAAAAAAATGACGAACAACTTCTTGTCCGGCACCAATTTCTGCAAAGGTTCCATAAAGTTCTGGATCTAAATTTATTTGCAGTGCTTTTTGGGCTGGCGTAAAAACAACGTTTTTCATAATGTAGTACAATTCATATCACAAATGTAAATTCCCTAACTTACATAGCCAAAAATAATGGTGTATTTATTCCGTTTTTCATTCAATTAAAACGAATATATTTGTAGTTATGAAACTAACTTTTTTAGGTACCGGAACTTCTCAAGGCATTCCCGTAATTGCTTGCGATTGCTCGGTCTGTACTTCAACGGATTCTCGTGACAAAAGGTTGAGGACTTCTGCAATGATTACTTTAGATCATAAAAATTATGTAATTGATACAGGCCCAGACTTTAGACAACAAATGTTGCGCGAAAAGGTTAGAGATGTTTCTGCTGTATTTTTTACCCATGAGCACAAAGATCATGTGGCCGGTATGGATGATGTAAGGGCTTTTAATTTTAAGCATAAAAAAGACATGGATGTGTATTGCGATGCGAATGTTGAAAAAGCATTGCACAGAGAATACCCTTATGTTTTTGCTGCCAATACTTATCCGGGTGTACCTAAAGTTAAGTTGCACTTAATTACCAAAGAGGCTCCTTTTTTAGTAAACAATCATTTGGTTACTCCTGTAGAAGTATTGCATTACAAATTGCCCGTGTTGGGCTACAGGATTTTAGATGTTACTTATATAACAGATGCTAAAACGATTGCGGTAAAAGAATTAGAAAAAATTAAAGGTTCAAAAGTATTGGTTTTAAATGCTCTGCGTTTGCAAGAGCACATTTCTCATTTTAACTTGAGTGAAGCTTTGGAAATAATTGCGCTTGTAAAACCAGAACGGGCTTACTTAACCCATTTGAGTCATTTAATGGGCACGCATGAAGAAATAACGAAGCTACTACCAGCGCATGTTTTTATTGCTTACGATGGTCTTGTTGTAGATTGTTAAGCAAAAAAAAACCTCGCTAATGCGAGGTTTTTTTATTCTGGATGGGAAGTAAACTAGTTTACTTTTCCGCTTAAATCAGCACCAGCTTTGAACTTAACAACGTTCTTAGCAGCAATTTGAATTGTTTTACCAGTCTGAGGGTTACGACCTTCTCTAGCAGCACGAGCTGAAATTGAAAATGATCCAAAACCAACTAAGGCAACTTTACCACCTTTAGAAAGAGTTCCAGCTACAGATCCTGTAAAAGAATCTAATGCAAGTTTAGCAGCAGCTTTAGAGATACCAGCATCGCTGGCCATAGCGTCGATTAATTCTGACTTGTTCATAATAAACAGTTTTTAGGGTTAATTTTTGTTAATACATTTTTTTGAATGCTCTACAAATATAGACTATTGTTGAAATTGCACAAGTTTGCACCCCATTAAACGGGCAGTTTGTTAATAAAAGCACCCAATTGTTAATAAATACAATAGTAAAATACTCGTTTATCAATAACTGAGTGGTACTAAGCCTTAACACGCTTTGTGTTCATCTGAAAGCGTAAACCCATTTAAAAAAGAACGGCAATCCATTTTCTTTTTTCCTGGAGCTTGAATTTCTAGAACGTTAACAAACCCATCTTTAGTGAAAATTTGCAAGTCTGATTTTGTCGCTTTTATAAAACCAGGTTCGTTTTGATGTTCACACAAGGTATACGAGCTTTTGTGGAGCTTGATGACAACCTCAGTTGAGTTTGGTTGGTTAAAAAGAGTCCAGGCTACTGGGTAAGGACTTAAACCTCTAATATGATTGTGAATTTCTTGAGCACTTTTGTGCCAGTCTATTCTACAGTTGGCTTTAAATAGTTTTGGCGCTTCCTTTAGGAATCCATTGTCAGCTTGAATTTTAGCTTGAATTGTATTTGAAAAAATAGCATCACAGGTTTCTGTTGCCAGTGCTGCCCCTAAAAGCATGAGTTTGTCGTGTACAATACCTGCCGTATCATCTTTATCAATAGCGCATTCTTTGTACAGAAGGGTAGCACCAGTGTCAATTTTTTCATCAATAAAAAAAGAAGTAACACCGGTTTTGGTTTCGCCATTTATAAGTGCCCAGTTTATAGGTGCAGCTCCTCTGTACTGAGGAAGCAGGGAACCGTGTATGTTAAAGGTACCGTATTTAGGGAGGTTCCACACTTCTTTGGGCAACATCCTAAAGGCTACCACAATAAATAAATCGGCTTTCAACGCTTCGAGTTCAGCTAAAAAATCGGGATTTTTTAGTTTAAGGGGTTGTAGTACGTTTAAGTTTTGAGAAAGTGCATATTTTTTCACCTCACAGGATTGAAGTTTGTGTCCTCTCCCTGCAGGCTTGTCTGGAGGGCAAACAACGCCCACTACATGGTAGCCACTTTCGTTAACATGCTTGAGGGATTCCACAGCAAATTGAGGCGTACCCATAAATACAATTCTTTTATCTCTAGTCATTTAATTTAATTTTACCATCTTCTTTGCAGATGATGTTTTCTTGAAGTAGTTTTTTAAGTTCTTCAATAATCACTTTCTCTTCTAGCTTGCTGTATTCTTTTAGTAAAGTAGTTAGCAAGATGCTTTTAGCTTTTAACCGCTTTAGTAATGCTTCTTTAAAAGCGATTCTAAAATCGGTAGTGTTGGATTGTTTGGAAATGCAAACATCGCAAATACCGCAGTCTTTACTGTCTTTTTCATCAAAATAATCCAACAATACAACTGACCTACAAACTTCTGTATTGGCCAAATAGTCATTCATACTGGCCAATTTGGAGGCCAATAAATTTTTTCTTTCTTCGAAATGTGCTCTCGATAGCGGGAGGTGTTTGCTTTCGTGTCTTGCCGAAAGGAAATGAAGTTTACTTTTGTTGTTGCGCGGATGGTACTCCAGTATTCTTTCTTGGTTAAGTTGACTGAGTACTTTGTAAACGAATTGACTGTCTTTATTAATTTGTATGGCCAGCTTGCGTTCGTTTATGTTTGCGGCCTCATCAAATAGGTTTGGGTATATTCTGAGGATCAATTGCAGCAGCTCTCTTTTTTTACTGTTGTTGGTTTGGTAATTTAGCACTACCGATGGTGCACAAATAATTTGTACAGTAGCTAGTCGGCTCTGGTAACTGTCAAATTTCAGCTGGTCTTCTTTTTCTAATATTTGAAAGGCTTTTAAGCACTTTTCTTTTGGCAACTTCGCGTGCTCGCAAAATTCCTCTAAAGAAAAATCAAAACTTTGTTCAAAGCCATCTCCAATAGCCAACTGCAAATAATTGGCTACTTTTTGGTAAATCAATCGAACTTCTTTTGAGCTTGGATAGTTTTCTTCAAATCGATTTTGTGCAGCTTCAAGATCGGATTTTTGATACAGATTTACGGCGAAGGATTTTCGTCCGTCTCGACCAGCTCTTCCTGCTTCCTGAAAGTAGGCTTCTAGCGTGTTTGGGCTTTGCAGGTGCACTACAAGCCTTACATCAGGTTTATCTATTCCCATACCAAAAGCGTTTGTGGCTACCATTACTCTAACGGAATTATTCATCCATTTGTTTTGATTGGTGTTCCGCTCTTCTGCAGACAAACCTGCGTGGTAGTTTAAGGATTTTATACCTAAATAGTTGAGTTCGGCAGCCATTTCCGAAGCTCTTTTTCTGCTCCTAACGTATATAATACAAGATCCTTTAATTCGTGTAAGCATTTTTTGAAGTCGATCCATTTTATGGTGTTCCTCCAAAACCATGTAGGCTAAATTACTTCTGTTAAAGCTGTTTTGTAGTTGGCGTCCATTTTTAAACAACAATTTAACCTGTATGTCTTTAGCTACTTCTTTTGTGGCGGTAGCTGTAAGTGCCATCACTGGTACGTTCGGGAGGAGTGCTCTTACCGAAGCGATGTTTAAATAAGCGGGGCGGAAATCGTTTCCCCATTGAGAGATGCAATGCGCTTCATCTACAGCTAGATGACTAATCTTCATTTTTTGAATTCTCTCGAGCACAATTTCTGACTGCAATCTTTCTGGCGATACATACAAAAACTTGAGGTCTCCATAAACACAATTGTCTAAGGCAATGTCTACTTCTGTAGGGCGCATGCCTCCGGTAAGTGCAATCGCTTTTATAGATCGTTTTTTTAATTGAGCTACCTGGTCTTTCATTAAAGCAACAAGTGGAGATACCACAATACAGATACCATCAGAAGCAAGGGCAGGTACTTGGTAACACAAAGATTTTCCTCCTCCAGTAGGCAGTAGCGCTAAGGTGTCTTTCTTTTCGAGTATACTGTTGATGATTTCTTCCTGCATTGGACGAAAAGAATCGAAGCCCCAGTATTGTTTTAGTATTTTATGTAGTTCTTGTTTATTCAATATGGTCGAGTAGGTATTTAACTCTTTCACTGAGCTTTACTTTGGGTAAAATGATAATTTCATAACCATACAACTCATAGGCTTTAACCATGTATTTATGAATGGTTGTAGCCGTTTTAAAGTCTTCCATTCGCTCTGCGTCTCTTTGGTAAATTTCTTCCCAAGGAGGCGTTATAAATACTCGCTTGTGGTATTTGTGTTTTTTTGCGAGCGCATCCCATTCTTTGGATATGGGTAAATTGTCTTTTAGTAGGTAGGCTAAAGAATCAATAATACTTCGGTCAAAAAATTCCAAGTCGTTTTTTGCCGATTTAAATTGAGCTGCTCGTTTAGAAATAACCAAGTTGCTAAAGGCGTTTAAATCTCTCCAAGGCGTAATATCGCCGTCAATTTTAAATTGAGCTGCAATAATTTCTCTAGACACTTCTGGGTGACATGTAAAATTATGTTTAGCAAGTTCTTCAATTAAACTGGTTTTACCTGTGCCTGGGGCTCCAGAAATTGCAATGCGTTTTATCATAAAAACAAATTTATAAAAAAGCGCGACTTGTGAGGTGTCTTTTAATATGCTTTGTACTTTTGTTTAAAATTTAGTTATGAACAAAGATTTTGAAAGTTTACGAGAGCGACTTGAGGAGTTAACTTACCCAAGCGTATACATGTTTAAGTTTATAGTGAAAAGTGAATTGCAAAAAATTGCTCAGATAGAAGGTTTGTTTGATCCTGAAAAAGCTGAAATTATTCGAAAGGAGTCTTCAAAGGGCGCTTTTATTTCGATAACGGTTAAAGAAGTCATGCTCGGAACCGATGAGATTATAGCGATTTACCAAAAGGCTTCAGAAATTAACGGCGTGATCACTTTATAGTATGGCTAAGTTTTGCATTTTAGGTTCTGGTATTGCGGGTTTGTCAACAGCCTATTACCTCAAAAAAAACAACCCATCTTCTACCATAGTTATTTTAGAAGAGCAGCATAAAGCAGGTGGGGTTATCGATTCTGATCCATTTGGAGATTGTGTTGTAGAATGGGGTCCAAGGGGTGTTCGTCCAAAAGGCAACGGTCAGTTTGTTTTAGAAATGGTAGAAGATTTGGGTTTGTGGGATGAGTTGGTTTTTGCAGACGACAAATCAAAAAAACGTTATTTGTACCACGACAATAAGCTCCAGGTTTTACCTTATTCTTTAATCTCTTTTGTTCGCTCACCGTATTTGCTCATTTTTATAAAGGCTTTGTTTAAAGATTTAAAAGCGAAACATGTAACCGAGGATGAAACTATAGCAGATTTTGTAGACAGGCATTTTGGTGAAGACGTAAGGCGTTTGTTTTTTGATAGCGTTGTAAGTGGTATTTGGGCAGGAGATGTCTCTCAAATGAGTGTTTCTGCTACCTTGCCATTACTTAAAAGACTCGAAGCACGAAAAGGTTCCATTGTAAGGGCTTTACGCTCCTATAAAGCGCCCGTTTCTGAAGCCAAATCATTTCCTAAAGAAGTAACATCTAAGGCTTTGTTTAGTTTTAAAAAGGGCTTACAGGTGCTTACAGATCGTTTAAAAGATCGCTTTGAGGGTTCGGTTGTGTACGGTGCAAACATTACGGCTATCGATTTTGACAAAAGAGCCGTGCAATGTGCCAACGGTGTTGTTTATGAATACGATACGCTGGTGTCTACGATACCCGCTTTTAAGTTAAGTCCTTTTGTGTCCAAAGATTTAGCAACGAGTTTAAATTCAATTAAATATTCTCCTGTAGGTGTTTTGAATATGCAAATACCTAAAGGGCAAATAAATTTTGATGGTTTTGGTTTTTTAGTTCCCTCAAAAGAAAAATCGGTTGTTTTAGGAATGGTGGCCAATTCAAACACTTTTCCTTCGCATGGTTCGAAAACCCACATTGTAAATACAGTTATGTTAGGTGGTGCTCGTTTTACCTTCAATCAATTGGCGTTAATGGATCTTGAAAATGAAGCCAAAGCGTTTTTAAGCAAGGTGTTTGGTAAGGGGGTTGTTAGTGTGCAACAAGAATTAAGGCTTATTGACAATGCTATTCCTCAGTATGAGTTAGGACACTTGTCTAAAGTAGCGGCTATTGAAGCTCATTCTTTACCAAACTTTAAAATTTTAGGCAGCTACCTTTATGGTGTTTCTATTATAGATATTGTGACCAAGTCAAAAGAATACGTCGATTCTCTTACATAGGTTTACTTGCAAACTTTTTGTAGTAGGATAGGAGTAGCGTGCTCATTGGTAAAGCTAATATGAGTCCTGTTATACCAAGCAAACTTCCCCATATAGATAAAGAGAGCAGTATAATTGCTGGATGAAGACCTGTTACTTTATTCATAATACGAGGTATAAGAAGTAGTTCTTGTAGCAGTTGTATGACAACAAAAACAAATGCTGCTGAGCCAATCGTTACCCAAACACTCGTGTCTGTTTCCATACTTTGAAGAACGCATAAGAGAAAAACCGGAATGATGCCCAGGATTTGCAGGTAGGGTACTAAATTCAATAGACCGATTAAAAGACCCATAAGTATGGCAAGGGGCAAGCCAATAATGCTAAAGCCCAAGCAAAATAAAACGCCAACTATTACTGCTATTGAAGCCTGACCTCTAAAGTAAGCACGCATTCCTTGATTTAGGTCTACACTAATTTCATTAGCCATGTCTCGGTGTTTTTCAGGAATCCAGCTAGTCCATGTTTTGTTAAGCTGAGGATAACCTTGTAAAATAAAGACCAGGTAAAGTAAAATTAAAAACAAGCCGAAAATACCGGTAACTAAGTCCATAGATTGTTTAAAAACGGAATTGATTATTGGAACAATCTTGTTTAACGCTTCTGAAATGGTACTGCTGTTTATAAATTCTTTTGCTTTATCGGAGTGTATAAAATGATTGACTTGGTCTTCTATACCGGATGGAATAGGAGGTATGACATGTGCATATTCTTTAAATAAGCTAGCAGCACTTCGAAATTCTTTGTTAATGGTAGGTAAACTTAAAAGTGTAATGCTAGTTAAGAGAGCTAATGCTAAAGTCAGACCAAAAGCAGTTGCAATGCTTCTACTTTTTACCTTGAGTTTTTCTTGAATAAAAGTGATGAGCGGATTGATTAAATACGCAATAAATAGGGCAATTAAAAAAGGGGTCAGTACATCTTTTAAAACATAAACTAAACAGCATGTAGTTAAAAAGATTACGGCGTTTTTAATAGATGATTCTCGCATTTTTACATTTTTTAATCCTTTCAAAAGTAATATTCTTTATTTAATAATTTTATTTTTTAGATGTATTATACAATCTAAGGTTGTGCTTTGTGGATGATGATTTTTTTAATATGCATAAAACTAAGGTTTAATTAAGTATTGTAATACATTTATTTACAATAGATTACAATATTAGTTAACAATTAATTAACATAAGTAAATGATGCTCAAAATTATAATATATTGATTCTGAAAAACAGAAAAAGTATAGGCGTAAAATCATTAATTAAATAAAAGACAAGAATATATTAACGATTTGAATTTGCCAGATTTGCAACTTTTTGACCAACATCGGTACCCAAGGCAACTCCCATACCTCCCAACCGAATGGCACAGAAAAGAGATTCATCCAATTGTTTTAAAAGTGTTGTCTTTGAATTACCCATCCCCATAATGCCAGACCAACTGTGTTCAATTTCGAACTCTTGATTTGGTAGAATCTTAGTTTTTAATAGGGCTTTAAGATGTTCTTGAATTTTAACAGAAGTGCTCATATCAAAAGTCTCTTCTGCTTTAAAATCTAAATTTCTTCCACCGCCTAACAATACTCTATTGGCTACGTTTCTAAAATAATAATAACCCCTATCCATATGAAAGCACCCTTTAATTTTTAAATTTTTGATTGGTTTGGTGATCAACACTTGTGCCCTAGCCGGTTTAACATCTAGTTCTGGAAGAAGTTTTGAAGCGAAAGCATTGTTGCATAGAATTAATTTTTTTGTTTCTATACTGGTTTGCTTACCTAGCACCTTCCAACCTTCGTTAATTTTAGCAATGTTAGCTACTGTAAAACCATTTAGTATCTCTACTCCAGCTTTGGTTGCAAGAGTAATGAGATTCTTCATCATCAATCCAGTATTTAGTTGTCCTTCAAATACATTCTTTATCAGTAAGCTTTCTTTTGCCAATCCAAAATCTTTGGGTTTGGTAAAAACCTCAAAAGTATTTTGGTTAAAAATGGGTTTTAACTGTTTGTTTAGGTACTCCAAATTATCCATACATTTAATGTACAACTCGTTATCTTTAAATAGCTCATAGCTTCCATATTCTTTGTATTCCATGTTTTTATCACCAACAATCCGTCTTAATTTCGCTAGTCCGTTTACCCTGTTTTCTACTAATTTAAAAACATCCTCAGTATTTAAATGGTTCAGGTCATCCAACAATTCTGAAGGTGATCCAAAACAAGTAAATCCGGCATTTTTGGTGCTTGCTCCAGCTGGAAGAAACCCTTTTTCTAAGATGGTAATACTTGCTTGAGGATTCAATTGTTTCAACTCAAGAGCGCATGTAAGTCCAACAATTCCGCTTCCAACGATTACATAGTGTCTCTTTTCTAAAAAACTTTCTCTTTCCCAATAGCTTACAGTGCTCATTTTGGTTTAAATTTTATTCCGAAATATAAGTATTTTTTTTTGGCATTTGTTTTGTAACTTCACGTCCTGTTGAAAATTACCATTTTAAAAAAAAAATAACACGATATGCAATACGTTTTCACTAAAGTTAAATGCTTGTTTTTTACTTCATTTTTTTTAATTGCCTTTTCAAGTTTAAATGCACAGTCTTTATTTGAAGAGGTAGAAGAAAGTTCAATACCTATTACATCCAAAAGATATACTATACCTGCTAGTTTTAAATCGTTCGCGATTGATTTACCAGCTTTATTAAACTTTGTAGAGCAAGCTCCTGAAGAATTTTCAGTTGACATTCGAAACAGTCCCGTTATTTTAAGTTTGCCTATGGCAGACGGTAGTATGCAAGATTTTTTCATCGTAAAATCGGATATCATGCCCTCAAAACTTTCGGCTAAATATCGTTCAATTCACTCTTACCTTGCCCAAGGACTAGACGATGCTAGTGCAACCGCTAGACTTTCAATAAGCAATAACGGCTTTCATGCCATGATCATTTCATCATCAGGTACTATTTACATAGATCCTTTCAGCATAAACAATTCTAAGCATTGTATTGTCTACAATAAAAAAGATTTTTATGCGACCAATGAAAAAGTGAGAGCTGCAGAATGTTTTATCAATGAAGCGCAATCGAATGCTAAAGCTATGGTTGCTGGCCGTTCTGGTGACGTGCTTAGAGTGTTTAAAGCAGCCATTGCATGTACAGGAGAATATGCTCAGTTTCATGCAAATAGTTCTGGTGATGAGGCTTCTGTAGCGGCTTTAGCTGCTATAAATGTATCTATAAATCGTGTAAATGTAGTATTCGAAAGAGAGGCTTCATTTAGACTAAATTTAATAGAAAACAACGATTTAATTGTTTACGTAAATTCGGTTACCGATCCTTACTCTAATTCAAACGCTTCATCTATATTAGCTGCAAATCAAGAAAATTTAGACGACTTAATTGGTTCAGCTAATTACGATATCGGTCATGTTTTTTCAACAGGTGCTGGAGGTTTAGCTTCTCAAGGGGTTTGCAATTCTAATTTTAAAGCAAAGGGTGTTACCGGAACAAATGCACCAATAAATGACCCTTATGATATTGACTATGTTGCTCATGAAATTGGCCACCAATTTGGAGCCAACCATACATTTAATGGAGATAGTGGTACTCAAAACTGCGGAGCTGGTAATAGAAACCCATCAACGGCTTACGAGCCAGGTTCTGGATCTACCATTTTAGCTTATGCGAATATTTGTGAACTCAATAATTTACAAATTGCATCAGATGATTATTACCATACTGCATCTTTTGTAGAGATGACTACTCACATAGACAACAACGCTTGTGCTGAAGAAACAGCAACCAACAATGCTATTCCTCTAGCCAATGCAAATCCTTCTGGCATTAGCTTCACTATTCCAGCCAATACTCCATTTGAATTAACTGGTGCGGGTACAGATCAAAATGCTTCAGATGTTTTGACGTATTGTTGGGAGCAATACGATTTAGGTGATATTGTTGATGACCTAGATAATCCAACTGGAAATGCGCCATTATTCAGATCGTGGCCTCCTGTGGAATCTCCAACTCGAGTATTTCCTAAAATGATTGATTTGGTGAATGGTACCACCTCTTTAGGCGAAACATTACCTTCTTATGCTAGAGATATGAAGTTTCGTATGACTGTTAGAGACAACAAGGCTGGTGCTGGAGGTGTTAGCTTCGATGTTATGCAAATGACGGTTACCGATGTTGCAACTTCATTTTCGGTTAATAACATTACTGAGGATTGGGAATACGGTAATACCTACACCGTAGAATGGGATGTAGCAAATACGGATATCGAACCCGTAAATTCCGAAAATGTAGATATTTATCTCTCTACCAACAATGGATTAACTTTTGACCAACTGCTATTGGAGGCAGTACCTAATTCAGGAACAGCATCTATTGAATGTCCTAATCTTGTTTCTAACGAAGCCATCCTAAAAGTTAAAGGAAGTAACAATGTGTTCTTCAACATTTCAAATAAATTTGAAATCGTTTCGCCAACCGTAGCGAATTTTGACATTTCAGTTACTCCAGAAGTATTAGAGATTTGTTCTGGTGAAGCCGCCACTTTTGATGTTCAAATTGAACCGATTTTAAACTTCACCACTCCAGTATCGCTTGCTATAGCAAACATTCCTGATGGCATTCTTGTTGAATTTGATCCGCAATTAGTTACTCCAGGTACTAATTCTACACTAACAATATCTTCACCATTTCCAATTCCAGCCATAGAAATTCCTTTCGAGATTGTGGCTACAGCCGATGCTATTACGCATACTGCAGATGTAGTTATAAACGTATTTGAAGGTCTACCAACTGAGACTACACTAACATTCCCCACGGCAGCTTTAGCAGACGTTTCTCTTACGCCAAGTTTTACTTGGCAAGCTGTTGCGAATGCGAATTCCTATACGCTTCAAATTGCTACAGACATTGAATTTACAACTGTAATTGAAACGATTGAGGATATTGAAGAAGCTACTTTTACATTGACAAACCTTTTAGATGCAGAGACTGAATATTTTTGGAATGTTAAGGCAAATAGTCCTTGTGGAAGTTCAGCCTTCAGTGAAACCTTAAGTTTTACTTCTGGTGAGGAAGATCTCGTTGAAATTCCTGGGTGTACTGATGAAACAGCATTTAACTTCGAAGTTACCGCAAATGTTGATGACGGTTCCTGTGAGGAGATTGTATTTGGATGTACCAATCCTGTTGCTGATAATTTCAACACGGAAGCCAATACAGACAATGGTTCTTGTATTATTTCTGGATGTACAAATGAAGACGGTCTTAATTACGATGAAGCAGCTACTGTTGATGACGGATCTTGTATTGTGGAAGGTTGTACAGACCCTTCTGCTTCGAATTTCAATCCACTTGCAAACGTTGAAGACAACTCATGTGTAGCCTATATTACAGGTTGTACAGATGTTGATGCTTACAACTTCAATCCTAGTGCAAATTCTGAAGACAGCTCTTGTGATTACACTTCACTTGTAATTATACAATGGCAGGAAACTACGGGTTCAAATTTCAACTTTTGGGCCATTATTAATAATATACCTACACCATCTTACTTAAGTTGGAACATGGGAGATGGCACAACTTACAGTGCTTTTGAGCCTGAACATTTTTACGAATCAAATGGATCTTATGAAGTAACTGTTTCAGCCAATACTGTAATGGGTGCTTACATAGCCAGTGCAACAGTTGAGGTTACGGGAGTAATCTTTGGTTGTACAGACTTTACTGCTGTAAATTACAACGCAGCGGCTATAACAGATGATGGTTCTTGTGTTGCTCCAATTTTTGGATGTACTGATTCTACTTCGATAAATTACGAAGAAATGGCCAACTCAGATGACGGATCTTGCATAGGTACCATCTATGGTTGTACAGATGAAACAGCATTAAATTATAATCTAGATGCGAACATCGACGATGCTTCGTGTATCGCTTTTGTGTTCGGATGTATGGATTCGTTAGCTTTAAATTACGATGAATTGGTCAACACAGAAGATGAATCTTGTTTGTATCCAGCTCCAACTGAGCCAAATTGGGAAATAGAAGTTACTTCTAGCAACCATACGATTCTTATTCCTATAACGGCTAGCATAACCATTAATGATGCTCCAATAGAAGTTGGTGATTATTTAGGTGTATTTTACTTAGGTCAAGATGATTTACATCATTGTGCCGGTAAAATAATGTTTACTGGAGTTACCAGTACATTAACGGTTTATGGATCAGAACCAAATGAGTTTAATGGTTTGCAAATAGGTGAGGAGCTAACCTGGAAAACCTGGAAATTATCCGCTAATGAAGAAAGAGTTGCTTTAGCTGATTATGATGTTACCATGCCAAACTTAGATGTTTTTGCCAATGATGGTATCTCTGCTATTACTGCCTTATCGAATACTGTATCTCAAAGTATTGAAATACAAGAAGGATGGAACTTAATGTCTACTCATATTGTACCAGATAATTCTAATATTAGTGCTGTGTTTGCGCCAATAGTTGAAAATTTATTTTTAGCAAAAGATGAATTAGGTAACGTTTTTTGGCCAGAATACAATCTAAATAATATTGGTGATCATATTGTGGGTAAAGCCTACAAGGTAAAGTCTAATGCAACTTCTTCTCTTGAAGTAAGGGGAGCTTTGGCAAATCCCAATGAGTATCCATTAACCTTAAACGAAGGTTGGAGCTATTTGGGTTATTTAAGAACCAAATCAGCTGACATTAGCATTGTAATGGAGTCAATAGATGAAGATATAATGCTGATTAAAGATGGTGTAGGTAATGTTTATTGGCCAGAATACAATGTAAACACGATTGGTGATATGGAACCAGGTGATGGCTATCAAGTTCGAATGGATGCCTCAAGAACTTTTAACTATCCAGACAATTCAATTGTGTTGCCCCAATTTAGAGTTTCTTCTCATTTAACGAATCGTCATTACAAACACCCAAACCCAAAAGAGTTTAATATGAATCTTCTGCTTCCAGAAGATTTAATTAGTGACTTTTTAATAGGTGATGAAATTGCAGTTAAAAATCAAAATGATGAAGTTATTGCTTGTTCAGTTTACAACAACCAAACAATGGTTTTAACACTTTGGATAGATGAGAATGATTTACATTCTAAATTTAAACTGTTTTACTGGTCTTTAGCGAATGCCGAAGAAGTTGAAATTGACCTAAATTCTGGTTCTACTCAATTAGAGGATAATGCAGTTGTTATAGTTGAATCCTTAAATCTAGAGTTAGAAGACCATGTGTTTGATGTTTACCCAAACCCAAGTTCTGAAACGAGTACACTAACTATTTCTTTAGCGAAAGCCAGTAAAGTTTCTGTATTGCTTTTCAATGCTTTAGGAGAAAATGTAAAAACAATTGCGAATGCAAACTTAGATAAAGGCCTTACATCACTTTCGTTTGATGTGTCTGATTTGGCTAGCGGGATGTATTTTGTTAAACTAACCAGTGCAAATTATGCTGAAGTTAAAAAGTTTCAGGTACGCTAATTTTTAAAAACTAAAAAAAAGCTACTCAATGAGTAGCTTTTTTTTTGTGTTAAATGCAGATTTTAAATCCAGCAATGCTGTTTTAATTTTTTTTTTAAATTGTAGTTAAATAGCAATAAAATAATTAGATTTAGCCTTGAAAATAAAGAATATGAACACGCCAATATTAAGCCTAAAAGAGGCTTCTATTTTTCAAAAAGACCATTTGGTTTTAGATAAAGTTAGTTTTGAATTAGGTAAAGGAGACTTTATTTATCTAATAGGAAAAACAGGCTCTGGAAAAAGTAGTTTGCTAAAAACCATTTATGGTGATTTAAAATTAGAGCAAGGAAGTGGACAGGTTGCCGGACTCAATTTAGAGGAGCTAAAAGAAAAAGACATTCCTTATTTAAGAAGAGGAATTGGCGTTGTTTTTCAAGATTTTCAATTGCTTTCAGATCGCTCTGTACACGAAAATTTAGTATTTGTATTAAAAGCAACTGCCTGGAAAGATAAAACGGCAATACAAGCCCGTATTACAGAAGTATTAGAGCAGGTTAACATGGTTACAAAGGCGTATAAAATGCCTCACGAGCTTTCTGGAGGTGAACAACAACGCATCGCCATTGCCAGAGCATTATTAAACGAACCAGATTTAATTTTGGCCGATGAGCCTACAGGTAATTTAGACCCTGAAACATCTAGAGAAATTATGGAGGTTTTAAAAGGAATTCAATCCAAAGGCAAAGCCATTTTTATGGCCACTCATGATTACTCTATTATAAATGATTATCCCTCTAAAATGATAAAGTGTGTTAAGGGAACTATTGAACCTGTGGAAAAATTATAGAAGCTATTTTAGCAGCTTCTAATTTACAGTCGTAGGATTTAAGAAGCTCTTGACGCAAGGTTTTATCTTTACTATTAAAATCTACAGATGCTAACTCATTTATCTTATGTATCCATTCATTTGGTGTTTCTACAATAGCGCAACATTTCTCTAAGCCTGTCATCGCTATCATTTTTCTATTTACAATACAATGTCTTCCATGATGGAGTGCTTTTAGAAGTTTCAATTTTGTTCCAGTAGCTTGGTCAGTTGGAAGCACTTGTATATGAGCGTCTTGTATTAAGGCATTTAAAACAGTGCTCTTTGGGTTTTGAATGAGACTAATGTATGGGTGTTTTGCAACCTCATTCTGTAATTTTTTTGTGGGTTTACTTCCTGCTATAACCAAATTGTATTTTAGATGTTTAAACACTTTTTGGATTAAAAATAATGCGGCATTTTCATTTTCTGCAACGGCTAAATTACCGTGATACAATGCATAAGTCCCGTGCCCAATTTTACTGTGAACCTTGTTGTCTGGATGAAACGCTCTTACCAAATAACTCTTGCTCATGTCTTTAAAGTAAGCTCTATCCTTATCCGATATGGTTAAAAGCCCTTTAGCGTGCTTTAAATTGCTTTCATAACGTTTAATTTTAAGGTACTCTAGGTATAAATAAAGTTTGTAACCGAATTTTTTTTCTGATTTCGCCAATAATTTATAATAATCCTGTTCTATATTGTGTGTTCTCACAAACTGTTGGTTATCCTTAAGTTTAGGATGGTTTAAATAGGCACAGCAATGCAAACCTTCAAAAATTATAGGTATCGGCTTAGCACTTAAATTATGTAACAGTTGTATTGAGGTTCGAGACTTAACGATGAAAGGCGTTTTAGAGAGTATAGTTATCCAATTCATTTTTCTTGGATAGTAAGTCACCGTTTCACACATGGTGTTTAGTACATCCGCTTTTTCTCTTCCATACTCAAAACAGTGTAGATGAACTTTAACACCCAAAGAACTTAGTGCTTTAATTTTGTAAAATATATCTATAACTCCCCCATAATTAGAAGGGAATGGTATATTTAATGCTACAATATGTAGGTGTTTAGATTTCAATCTCACCATACGCTTTTCTTAATTCTTTCTCTTCATTAGACCAATTTAGTTCGTCTTGAGCTTTTTTCATATTTTCATCCCATTCTTCTCTTAGGCTCTTATTTTCTAGGGCCTTTTTTATTTGACTCGCTATGTGTTTTGGATCGTGATTGTCTATGAATAAACCAATTTTATAGGTATTTATTACAGATTCAACTTCAATAAGTTTACTAGCTAGTATGGGAATGCCAGAATGAATGTAGTCAAACAACTTATTTGGTAAGCTATACTTATAATTAATATTGGTGTTTTTGTCAAGCGTTATACCTAATGCAGCATGCCTTGTGTGTTGCATCATTTCTTGGTAATCCATCCGGCTTTTAAACAGTACATTAGTCTCTAAATTAAGTTGTACAGTTCTTCTTTTTAGTTGGTCTATTACGTCTCCATTTCCAATGATGAGAAAGCATACATTTGGCAAATATTTCATGGCTTCTAATGCCTCTTCAATACCACGATCCATATTAATGCCTGCACCTTGCGTAATTACAATGTCTATAGCTTCGGGTAATTCTAGTTCCTTTCTTGTTTTAGGATGCTCTAAATGTATTCTTTTAGGAATATTCCTCATTACTCTAAGCGAATTATTGTAGTCTTTTTTATAGAGCGCTGCAATAGAATTATTAACCGTAAATAGGTACTTAAGATTTGGGAAGATCCATTGTTCAATTAATTTCCACACCATTTTAACAATTGGCTTATTCTGAATCTCAGGTACACCCGTAAAATATTCATGAGTATCGTATACCAAAGGAATGTTACGTATTCTTGAGGCTAAATAGTTTGCGAGTAAGGTATCTAAATCATTGGCATGAAAAATAGTGGCTTTTGAAAAAAGCAGCACAAAAAAGAGCCTTATATTGTATTCGGCATAAAACAAAGGGCCCTTATTAAAAACCAGACGCATTCTTCGAGTTTTATAGGATCGATTTAGCGGTTGGCTATTGGGTAACATCCTGCCAATTAGCTCTATATCGAAGTGCATTTCAGAAAGACTGTCGCATACTTTCTTTACCCTTTGGTCGGTAAACAAATCGTTGGTTACTGAAACAAGTACTCTTTTTTTCATTGCAACGAAGATAGTTAATCGAAAGTCAGTTTACAATTTACAAACGAGTATATTCGCACTTTAAAACAAAAATGAAACACTTTATTAGCTTGGTGTATTAAAGCTTTTTGTAAATTTGGCACACTAAATAATTTTTATGTCTGTAATTGAGGAATTGCGAAGAGAGGGAGAGATCTTTCAAGCCTATGAGTTGGCTAAAGAACGTTTAAAAACAAAACCAGATCAAGAGTTATTAAAGCGCGATTTTGGTAAAGTTTTAACCGATCTACTTCAAAAGAATTGTTTTCTGCCACAGGCCGACCAATTTTTTGATTATCTACAAGAGTTTTATGCACTTAATGTATCTGATCGCGATTCTGTTGTACATGAAAATATTATGTGGCAGGTAGGAAAATTTATCAAGGAATTAACCAGGGCAGAAGCCCCTTCAGAGATTTTCGATAAACTTTACCAGTACATAGCTCACGTTAAACTTCCGTCTCAAACCAGTCTGTTTACTTTTATAATGAGCTCTGTTTTGGAAACCAAAGATTTAAACAAGTCCCACGTTTCAGTTCTATTGAATTTAAGAGTTCGGAATTTGCCAGCGAATCATTTTGAGGCGATTAACGATGAGGGTGAGAAAAAACCATCTCTGGGTGAACTTGTTTTACTTACTATTGCCAAAGACTTATCAAATCAGGACAACCCATCCAAAGCGGATATTAAAATTTTACAAGAAGAGCTTGACTTTGTTGGGGAGCATTACAAAAACATACCTTACATTAATTACTACAAAGCAAAGGCTTACAATGCTATAGGTGATAAAGAAAATGCTACACTTTCTGTGTTGGCTTATCTAAAAAGAAGATCTAAAGAATATTTAGCTTGGGAGTTGTTGTCTGACATTAGTGAAGATAAAGAACAAAAAATACAAGCATTGTGTAAAACGGTTACTTGCCATACTAGGCCAGGTCAATTGATTCGTTCTCAAACCAAATTATTTTACATTTTGCTTAAAGATAAGGAGTTTGCTGTTGCCAAATCGCTACATAAAACCATTACAGATTCTCGAAGAGAATTGGGAAAAAATTTAACCGATGAGTGGCGAAATTTCACTACTGAGTCATGGTTTAAGTCTGTCAAATACTCGATCAATCACGAGTACTATTGTTACAATAGATCAAAGCCAGTTATCGCTTACGTTTTTGCAGACTGGAAAGCTCAAAATGGTGTTATATACGGTTTAAATTTAGCCAAAGATTTAGCGGAATTTGTTGTTGCTGATGATGTTCATGGCGCATTTAAGTTTTTTGGTGATACCTCCCTAAAAGTTGGAGATTTTGTTAGTTTAAAATTACAAAGAGTTGCCAATCATGAAGGGGTTAAGCACAAAGCATTGTATGTAGAAAAATCGGATAAGCGACCCAAACGGACTATTTATAAGGTAGTAGAAGATGAAATTAGAGTGGAGGGTGAGCAGTATTTTGTTGGCTCTGTTTCGATTAATTTTAATTTTGCAGAATCTAAGGGATTTAATTTAGGTGATATTGTTAGAGTAAAAGCGGTTAAGTTGCCTTCGTCTAGATTTAAAGAAGCTGTTAAATGGAAAGTTTTATCACTAAACAAAAAAGGAGCTAATTAGCTCCTTTTTTGTTGTTTAAGAAATTTTGCGTTCTATCGGACACATTTTTTCTAATATCAAACCAGTATAAATTGTAATCTGCAATATGAAAATTTTTCATCCCTCTTAGTATTGACAATGGAATGTTGGGTTTTTCAATCCACAAGATATTGGTTTCTTTATTTAACCTTACTCTTAGGGCATTTTTGTAAACTGTTTTGTAATTAGACATGAGCAATCCTTTGTGATCTTTGAGAGAAGAAAAGCCCTCTTCGGTTGTCCACGTAATTGGATTAATCACAAAAGCATTTTTTCTATACGCATCAAAGTGATCACTGGGTGTTATTCCGTCTTTGTAACTTTGCCAACTGAGGAAACAATTGGATTGATTTTCTGTAAGACACGGTTTAATAGTAGCGAATTCATCTTTTTGAACCGACATACCTATTAGATAAGCAGCAACTAATTGATCTCTTAAATTTGTTTTATCTATGTAGTCACGAATTAAAAAGGAAGCATGAGTTGTACCCTGGCTATGAGATGCTATAATAAAGGGTCTGCCCTTGTTGTAATGTTCCAAATAATATTCAAAAGCTCTTTTCACATCTTCATAAGCAAATAGGATGGCTTCTCGTCCACCAACATCTAAATTATAATAAGACTTTATATGAGCCTGTCTGTAGCGTGGTGCATATATTTTACCGACGTTATTAAACACAGATGCTTGGTGTTTTATTGCCCAATAATCTGTTAGATAGTTGATGGATGTATGGTTAACATTTGCATTCCATTCGGGTGTTTTTCGATCAAAAAAAGTTGTTGGGTGGACAAAAAACACATCAATTTCACTTGAGTCTTGAGCGTTTTTAAGTGAACTGTTCGGCACAAAGTCTGCGTAATCGTCTTCAAAGGGGAGTGCAGCCCAATTGTTTGTTAGGCTATAATCAGGTTTTTTTTGATGAGGAATAGAGTTGAAAGAATGTTTAACATTGTAACTGGTAGTACATGAACTCAAAATGAGTAAGAAGGCGTATTTATGAATACCTAGTACATTAAAGAATTTAAAAATGTAATTATTGTACTTCATTACCAACCTATCGTATCGTTAAACTAAGTGTTTTTTTCGTGTCTAAAAATGCTTCATATACATCACCAACTTCCATTTTACCTACCCCAGATGGGGTGCCAGTATAAATAAGATCTCCCTTTTTGAGGGTCATAAATTTTGAAACATATTCTATAATACTGTCAATGTCAAATAGCATTTGTGAAGGATTTCCTTCTTGAACTTTTTTGCCATTTTTTACTAAATAAAAATCAAATGTATCTAACGCTTCCTTTTTATACCATTTACCTATTGGGGCAGAACTGTCAAACCCTTTGGCTATTTCCCAAGGTAATCCTTTTTCTTTGCATTCTTGTTGTAAATCTCTTGCAGTTAAATCTAAGCCAACACTTACTTCATCATAGTATTTAGATGCAAATCTTTTTGAAATGGATTTTCCAACTTTTTTAATTTTCACAACGAATTCCAATTCGTAATGAATGTTTGAACTGTAAGGTGGTATATAAAATTCATTTGTTCTAAGTAAAGCGGTATCAGGCTTTATGAAAAATATAGGCTTATCTGGCACAGGATTATTTAGTTCCTTTGCATGATTACTATAATTTCGACCTATACAAATGATTTTCATGATGCGTATACTTAGAGGTGTTTGACGGCTATGTTTAATTTAATGTTAGGCAGTGCTATAGAAAATAATTAACCATTAAAGTTTCTAAGTTTAATCGCTGTTAGTATTTTTTTAGTGTACAACGGAAAATCTGCATTTTGTATCCACCCATAGTAGCCTGGTTCTTTGGCCATAACCTCAATAACTTTTTTCCCTTTGTGTTTGCCAAAGTTAAATATTTCTTCTCCTTGAGCATCGAACTTAATCATACCTGCCAGATCTGCATTGGGTTGGGTAGGTTGGGTGAAGTCGGCTAAAAATTGAGAATCATTTTTTAATATTTCGTAGCGCTCAACTTGGGCTTTTAATATTTCATAAGTTGCTCTTGTGTCTGCTTCTGCTCCGTGAGCTCCTATCAATTCTTTATTGCAGTAAAATTTATAAGCTGCAGTTAAGGTTCTTGGTTCCATTTTAAAAAAAACAGATTGTACATCAATAGATCTTCTGTTTTTCATGTCAAAATCTATATCCGTTCTCAAAAATTCTTCTGCTATTAGGGGTAAGTCAAATCTATTAGAATTGTATCCAGACAGATCAGCATCTTTTATGAAATTATATATTTCTAAAGCTAAATCTCCAAACTTCGGACAATCCTTAACCATATCGTCTGTGATACCATGTATGTCTGATGATTGTTTAGGAATGGGTATGCCTGGATTTATTCGCCAAGTTTTACAATCTTCTGTGCCATCTGGTGCAACTTTAAGCACACAAATTTCAATAATTTTATCTTTTCCTACTTGTACACCTGTTGTTTCTAGGTCGAAAAACGCTAATGGTCTGCTCAGTTTTAAGTTCATTTTTTAGGTAAATAAAAAAGCACCAACTTTTGTTGATGCTTTTGTGTTATATACTAGTTTTTGGGTCAAAAGCTTCTAGGTAATCAGCAAACCGTTTTAAAAACTTTCCGCCAAGCGAACCATCCACAACTCTATGGTCGTAAGATAAGGAACAGAACATTTTGTGACGAATAGCAATTACATCGCCCATTTCTGTTTCTATAACGGCTGGTTTTTTAACAATTGCACCAACGGCCATAATGGCCACTTGTGGTTGGTTTATAATGGGTGTTCCCATTACATTACCAAAACCACCTACATTAGTCAAAGTAAAAGTTCCTCCAGCTATTTCATCTGGTTTTAGTGTATTAGCACGGGCTCTTCGAGCTAAATCGTTAACGGTTTTGGTTAAACCAATCATATTTTTTTGATCAGCATCCTTAATTACAGGAACAATTAAGTTACCCGATGGCAATGCAGCAGCCATTCCAACATTAATGTGTTTTCTCTTTATGATATTGGTACCGTCAACAGCAACATTAATCATAGGGAAATCTTTAATTGCTTTTACAACGGCTTCAATAAATACGGGTGTAAATGTTATTTTTTCTCCTTCTTTGGCAAAAAAGGCATCTTTTACATTAGTTCTCCAAGTAACGATATTTGTTACATCAGCTTCAACAAAAGAAGTTACGTGAGGAGAAACGTGCTTAGACATCACCATATGATTGGCGATCATTTTACGCATGCGATCCATCTCTATAATTTCATCACCTTCCATAGCTGGAATAGTAGGAGATGAGATTTGAACTGTTGTGGATTGGTTAGCTGATGGCGTATTTATTTGCTGTGGAATGTGTGCTTTGGCTGAACTTCTATTTTTTAGGTAATTTAAAATATCTTTTTTGGTAACTCTATGGTCTTTACCTGTGCCTGAAACACTTTCTAACTCAGACATGCTCATGCCTTCTTGTTGTGCAATAGACCGAACTAAAGGTGAGAAAAATTTGTTTGAATCAGCTGCTTTTGGAAGTGTAGTAGTTTCCATAGCCTTTTCAACAATTTCTGAGGCAATTATCGCTTCTTTTGGAGCTTCAACATCTACTTCATCTACTTCATCTACAGAAGCAACAGCAGTACTTGAATCTGTTTCTATAATTGCGACTGCCTGTCCAACTTTAACTACATCGTCTTCAGTAAACAATTGCTCAACTAAAACACCTTCAACAGCTGATGGAACTTCAGAATCTACTTTATCTGTCGCTATTTCAAGAACGGATTCGTCCATCTCAATAGTTTCACCAACATTTTTAAGCCATTTAATAACGGTTGCTTCTGCAACACTTTCACCCATTTTAGGCATTATTAATTCTACTTTAGCCATAATATATATAATTTGTTGTATTTTATTTTTGCTCTGCAAACATACGATAAATGGATTTTATAGCAAGGTAAACTCCCCAGTAAAAAGCCTTAACCAAGTCTGGTAAGATTCCGTAACAGTATGTCAAAATCATTCTTTAATCGGTATTCTTTAGCATAAAGCATATTAAGTTTTAGCAAAGTTCTTTCGGTGTAGTTTGTATTGTTTGGAACCGGACTAAATACGCCTTCTTTTAGAACTGGTAATGTATTGGTTATACCTTTACTGTGGTAAGATACCCATGATTTACGACCTAAAAGCACCGAAACTATATTCCGTAATAATGTAAAAAAACTTTTATTTAGTACAATTAAGATGGGTAATATAAACAAGAATAATAGGGAGGAGCATACATCGAATACGCGCTTAATTCGTATGTTTTCTTGTTTTTTAATACTGTTCAAAGCATAGGCATAGTGCTCACCTTGCGTATTTATAGAATTTGATCCTATAACATACATACTTTCTTCTGGCGCAATTTTAAAATCTAAATCGTACTTGTCTATGATCGACATTTTAGATATGATATCTTGTGCAGGCATATCCTTTGAACAAAAGATCAACTCATCAATAGAATAAATACCTAAGGCTTCTTCCAGTTGATTTAATTGCCCAATGTATAGTTCATCTTTAATTTGAGTTTTTTCTAAATGTATAAAGCCTATAAATCCAGTTTTAATAGCTGTTTGTTTAATCAATTCATAAACACGTCTACACTCTTCTAAAGACCCAATAATAATGAATCTCTTTTGAAGCGTTTCACTCCATTGAAAGGATTTTATTTTTAGTACTTTAAATAAACTTCTGATCATTGTTATGGCGATACCAGACCAAACACTACCTAGTAAAATAATAGCTCTAGAAAAACGGAATTGTTCAGGTAGTAAAGCGTACAAAGCGAGTAAGAAAAACAAACCGTACAGAGCGCCTTTAACTAATTTAGACAATTTAAAAGGTTGGTCATATACACCACATAATTTATCTAAACCCAACCAAAAAACAATGTAAATTGGTATGATTATTTGCCAATAAATATCTGGGTAAGCACCGCCTTCTATATACCTATGATTGGTTTCCCAATAGTTCTTCAAATAAAACATTCCCAAGTAAATAATACTGGCATCAAACACGGGCAATGCAATGTTTTTAACAAACCTAGAAACAATCGAAGCAAAGGCTCTAATGTATATTGCTGTATTAATTAATGCACTGAAAATTCGAGCATTTTTTGAAGAGAAATGTTTTTTTGCAAATATAATCATCGCTTTATAAAAGATGAATACATAATTTAAACTCCCTTTTTTGGTACTCTCTCCTTTGTAATGAATGATTCTAGTATCTGCAAAATAGTAGTTTTTGTAGCCTCCCAAAATTAATCTGTAAGAGAGGTCTATATCTTCCCCGTACATAAAAAAGGTTTCATCTAACAAACCAACTTTATCAAGTGCCTCCTTTCTTAATAGCATGAATGCTCCAGCTAAAATATCGGCTTCATTGGTTTCATTTTCGGGTAAATGTCCAAGGTGATAGGCTCCAAAACGCTTTGATTTAGGGAATATTTTAGACAGGCCAAATATTTTATAAAAAGCGACTGCTGGGGTGGGTAAACTCCTTTTAGATTCTGGTAAGAATTTTCCTTTTCCATCAACCATTTTTATACCTAAACCTCCAGCTTTGGGATTGGTTTCCATAAAAGACAAGCATTTCTCAAATGTATCTTCCTCAACAATTGTATCGGGGTTTAAAAGCAGACAAAACGATCCTTTAGCTATTCTAAGAGCTTGGTTATTGGCAACAGAAAACCCAGTATTTTTTTTGTTTGCTATGAGTTTAACCCATGGAAATTTTGCTGTTACCATCTCTACAGAACGGTCAACAGAATTATTGTCAACTACAAAAACTTCAGCTTCAATATTCTGAATGGCTTTATGTACCGATTGCAAACATTGTTCTAAAAAGTACTTTACATTGTAGTTTACAATAATGATGGATAACTTCATGCTGTTAGCTTTTTATAGCGTTTTCATAAGGAAGTCTGTTTACGATAGATCTTCCTAAAGTAATTTCATCAGCGTATTCGAGCTCATCTCCAAAGGCAATTCCTCTTGCAATGGTAGAGACTTTAATGTCGTAGTTTTTTAATTTTTTAAATATGTAGAAATTTGTTGTGTCGCCTTCCATAGTGCTGCTTAAAGCAAAGATAATTTCATTTACCTCTCCATTGTCAACTTTTCTCAGCAAACTATCAATGGATAAATGTTGAGGTCCAACACCTTCCATAGGAGATATAACACCACCTAAAACGTGGTAAAGGCCTTTAAATTGTTGTGTATTTTCTACAGCCATTACATCACGAATGTCTTCTACTATACAAAGAACAGAATCGTCTCTATTTGGGTTGGCGCACAATTGACATATTTCAAGATCTGATATGTTATGGCATTTTGTACAATATTGAATCCCTTCTCGTAAGTCTACTATAGCATTAGAAAATCGTCTAACATCTTCTTTTTCACGTTTTAGTAGGTTTAAAACCAAACGTAAAGCAGTCTTTTTTCCTATACCTGGGAGTTTTGAAAACTCTTCTACGGCTTTTTCTAGTAGTTTTGATGAGAAATTCATACCCCAAAAATAGCTTTTTACCTTAAAGTATCAATAGTAAATTATATATTAGATTTTTTATAATTTCATCTATGACTCCAACTTTAATCATTGCTGTATTATCAGCTTACTTCGCTTTTCTTGTTTTAATTTCAAAACTCACCTCTAAGGATCAAGGAAATGAAACTTTTTTTATGGGAAAAAGACAATCTCCTTGGTATATTGTTGCTTTTGGAATGATTGGGGCAAGTCTCTCTGGAGTCACTTTTATTTCTGTACCTGGTTGGGTCGCTTCAAGCCAATTTTCTTATGTTCAAATGGTGCTTGGTTATCTTGTTGGTTATGCTGTAATTGCCACTGTACTGATGCCTATTTATTACAAATTAAATTTAACTTCTATTTATACGTATCTAGAAGATCGTTTTGGCTTTTGGTCTTACAAATCAGGAGCGTTTTATTTCATTTTATCTCGAACTATTGGAGCAGCATTTCGTCTGTATCTAGTAGCTAATGTTTTGCAAGTTTTAGTTTTTGACTTTTGGAATGTACCTTTTGCTGTAACTGTAGCTTTAACCATTTTGTTAATTTGGCTTTACACACACAAAGCCGGAATAAAAACAATTATTTGGACGGATACATTACAAACGCTCTTTATGTTGATAGCAGTTGTTTTGTGTTTTTATTACGTTGCCGATGCCATGAATTTTAGTTTAAGCAAAGCTGTTTCTGAAATCTCAGCTTCTAAATACGCTAAAATGTTCTTTTTTGAAGATCTTCGTTCACCGTCATTTTTTCCTAAAAAGTTTTTGGCAGGTGCTTTTTTAGCCATCGTTATGACTGGCCTAGATCAAGATATGATGCAGAAGAATTTATCTTGCCCTACATTAAAAGATGCGCAAAAAAACATGTTTTGGTTTAGCGTTATTCTAGTTTTTGTTAATGTGTTGTTTTTAGCACTCGGCGCACTTCTTTACTTATTTGCATCTAGTAAAGGTATTGTAGCCTCTGGCGATGAATTGTTTGCTAGCGTTGCTATGCACGAATCTATGCCTTTGGTTGTTGGGTTGTTTTTTATTTTAGGTTTGGTTGCTGCGGCTTATTCTAGTGCTGATTCAGCATTAACGGCTCTGACAACGTCATTTTGTGTAGATTTTTTAAACGTCCAAAAAATGGAAGCCACGAAACAAGTTAAATTAAGAAAACGTACGCATGTGTTATTTTCAATACTGTTATTTCTTGTAATACTTTTATTTAAACTCATTAACGACGAAAGTGTGGTTTCTGCTTTATTTAAAGTAGCAGGATACACCTATGGACCATTACTTGGGATGTATGCTTTTGGACTATTTACAAGTTATAAAATTAAAGATCATTTCGTTATTCCAGTTGTTATTTTGGCTCCAATTTTAACCTATGTATTGCAATTAATTGCTCCAATTTTTTGGGGTTTTAGCTTTGGTTTTGAACTGTTAATTATTAACGGTTTAATTAGTTTTACAGGCTTGTTTTTTATTCGAACTAAGTCTAGTTGATGGTTTAATGTGTAACTTGTTGATGCGCTTAAAAGTTGACTTTCTTTTGTTAATAACATTTTAGGTAAAAACAGCAATCTCTAACTCATTTATATATAAAACTCTGTATTTTTAAAATCCATTTTGTATTGGTTTGTATTTAAGTATGAGCCCAATTTATCAAAATAATTTAAACAGCTTTAATTTCATGTTTGTAAGAATATTTAGTGTGCTCATCATCTGTTTAGGTATGTTGGGGTTTTGGGGTAAAACTGTTTCTACAATCCCACAGCCACCTATTATCCCACCTTATCTTTTAGCCGATTCACCTTGGGCAGATTCTCTAATTCAAACCTTAACTTTAGACGAGAAAATAGGTCAGTTATTTATGGTAGCTGCAAACGGAAGAAATACAGATGAAATTTATTACAAGTCAATCGACAGTTTGATTGAGAATTACGGTTTAGGAGGTTTGATTTATTTTCAGTCCAATCCAACCGATCACACCTTATTGGTAAATCGTTTTCAATCTAAATCTAACATACCATTAATGAATGGTATTGATGGAGAATGGGGCTTAGCTATGCGTATAGACAGTTTAAATCCTTACCCATGGAATATGACTCTTGGCGCAATTCAAGACGATTCACTTCTGTATGAAATGGGGGCTGCTATGGCTCAAGAATGCAAAACACTTGGCATTCATTTTAATTTTGCTCCCGTAGTAGATGTTAATTCAAATCCACTTAACCCTATTATTAATGCTCGTTCGTTCGGAGAAATCCCACAAAACGTCTCCTCAAAAGGTTTGGCTTTGATGCAAGGCCTACAAGATTCGGGTGTTTTAGCTTGTGCAAAGCATTTTCCCGGTCATGGCGACACGGAAACTGATTCTCATAAAACACTTCCTTTAATTAACCATTCAAAAGAAAGAATTGATTCTGTAGATGTACTCCCTTTTAAAGCGTTAATTGATGGAGGTGTAGCATCTGTTATGGTAGCTCATTTAAACATTCCGTCACTTGATTCTATTTCCAATAGAGCAAGCACTTTATCTCCTTACGTTGTAGATACCATGTTAAAACAACAATTGCATTTTAAGGGACTTACCTTTACCGATGCATTAAATATGAAAGGAGTAAGCTCTTATTACGAAAGTGGCGATTTAGAGGTTTCTGCATTTAAAGCTGGAAACGATGTTTTGCTTTTTCCAGAAGATATTCCAGCTGCTTTTAAAGCACTAAAAAAAGCGCTTCAAGACAGTATTATAAGTGTTTCTAGACTAGATGAGTCATGTATAAAAATCCTTAAAGCAAAAGAGTGGTTGGGTTTAACAATGCACAAGTCTTTAGATACTTTACGAGTATTGGAGCGTTCTCAAAGTAACGAAAGTAAATTTTTAGTAAATAGGTTGGAGCAAGCGGCATTAACTTTATTGAAAAACGAACAAAATAGTTTGCCTATTCAATACTTGAAAAACAAAGCTATTGCAGTTCTTCCAATCGGAGGATCCGATTCAGCTTCTTTTATTACACAGTTAAAACGTTACGGTGCCGTAACATTATTCAATCCAAAAATTCACAAAGCATCCGATTTTGATCAGCTTATTATTTCCGTACATAAATCAACAAAGTCACCCTGGAAATCCTACGAAATTTCAAATCAAGACAAACAACTCATTGCTCAATTATCCAAACAAACAGCTGTTTCACTTGTTTTGTTTGCCAATCCTTACAGTTTGCTTAACGCACAATTTACAGCTGATGTTGGTGCTATTATAGTTGCTTATCAAAACACACAATCAATGCAATCTTTAGCTGCCCAAAGTATTTTTGGAGCTTTTCCTATTACGGGTAAATTACCTGTGAGTTTGAGTAGTACTTTCAAAGCTGGTGCTGGTCTTACCACTAAAAGTTTAGACCGCCTTAAATATACCCAGGTCGAAGAAGTATTTATGAATAGAGATACACTCTCGTTGATTGATTCTATTGCACATGACGCCATACGCATGAAAGCTACTCCTGGATGCCAGGTATTGATTGCTAAAAGCGGTAAAGTAGTTTACAATAAGTGTTTTGGATACCATACCTACGATAGCCTTGTTCCTGTAAATGAATTTGATGTTTATGATATTGCATCCATTACTAAAATTGCTGCAACATTACCCATACTAATGCAAAAGGTTGATGCTCGTACTTTTGATGTAGACAAGCCCTTTATTAATTATTTAACCGTTGACGATACTTGTTCAAAAGCCAAGATAACAAGCAGAGAAGTTTTAGCACATCAAGCACAACTATGGCCTTGGATTCCTTTTTACAAGGAAACAGTAAGCGATACTGGACTTCCTGACCCTGCGCTTTATTCTAAAGTTAAATCAGATTCATTTCAAGTAGAAGTAGCTGCTGATTTATTTATGAAGAACGAATACTTAGATACAGTGCTAAACAAAGTTATTTACTCTAAAATGCGCGAAGAAAAAGAGTATAAATACAGCGACATAGGGTATTATATGCTTAAGCATATAATTGAAAACCAAGAAAAATCTTCCTTAAAATATTTAATTCAAGATCGAATATATGAAGATTTAGGCGCAAATTACTTAACCTATCATCCATTAGAAAAGTTAGCTAAATCGTCTGTAATTCCTACAGAAAAAGACGATTACTTCAGACATCAATTGCTAAAGGGTTATGTACATGATCCTGGAGCAGCAATGCAAAATGGGGTCGGCGGTCACGCAGGATTGTTTTCTAATGCAAATGATTTAGCTAAGCTAATGCAAATGTATTTGAATTTAGGATCTTATGGAGGCAAACGCTATATAAAAGAGTCAACTCTCAAAGAGTTTACTTCTTGCCAATATTGCAATACTGACAATCGTCGCGGAATTGGTTTCGACAAACCCGTTATTGACGATTCAGATGGTCCAACGTGTAAAGAAGCAAGTCCACGTAGTTATGGACATTCCGGTTTCACAGGTACTATAACATGGGCAGATCCAGAACACGAATTGGTTTATGTATTTTTGTCAAATCGAATTCATCCTTCTGCTGAGAATCACCTCTTAATTAGAGAAAATATTCGTACCAGAATTCAAGAAACAATATACAAATCTATAGAATAGTATGAAAATAGGAATTGTTTGTTACCCTACATTTGGAGGTAGTGGAATTGTAGCTACAGAGCTAGGTAAAGCCTTAGCTGTTAAAGGTCATGAAGTACATTTTATAGCTTACAGACAACCTGTTCGATTAAATACGTTAAATAACATCTATTTTCATGAAGTTAGAGTAGCTGAGTACCCACTCTTTGAGTACCCTCCTTATGAACTAGGCTTAGCATGCAAATTATTCGATGTAGTGAAATTTGAAAAACTAGATCTATTGCATGTTCATTATGCTATACCTCATGCCTATGTTGCTTATTTAACCAAGCAGATGCTTGCAGAGGAAGGTATTAAAATACCTGTTGTAACTACGCTCCATGGAACAGACATTACTTTAGTTGGTAAAAGTCCTGCTTTGGCTCCAGCCGTAAGTTTCTCTATCAATCATTCTGATGTGGTTACAGCAGTATCAGATGATCTTAAGACTGAAACTTTGGCTTCTTTCGCTGTTCGTAAAGAAATTCAGGTGATTCCAAACTTTATTGACTTTAAAATACATCATACTGTATTTGATAAAGATTTGCATAACTATTATGCGCCTTCTGGCGAGAAGATATTAATTCACGTTTCAAACTTTAGACCCGTTAAACGAGTTACCGATGTTATTAAAGTTTTCGCAAATATTAGACAAAAAATGCCTGCTAAATTAGTGATGGTAGGCGATGGTCCAGACAGGGATAATGCTGAGTATTTATGCAGAGAACTAGGCTATTGCGACGATGTAAAGTTTTTAGGTAAATCAAACGATATACCTAAAATATTAGCCATTGCAGATTTATTTATTCTTCCATCTGAAAAAGAAAGTTTTGGATTGGTAGCATTAGAAGCAATGGCGGCACATGTCCCCGTAATTTCAACCAATATTGGTGGTTTATCTGAAGTTAATATTGATGGAGCTACTGGTTTTACATCAGCAGTAGGAGATGTTAAGAAAATGTCTGACGATGCCATCTCGTTATTGTCAAATGAGCCTATGTATAAAGAGTTTGCTCGTAATGCATTTAATGTTTCTAAGCAGTACGATATTGAACGAGTTATGCCTCTTTATGAAAATGCCTATCAAATAGCTTTAAATAAATAATATGTGGGAACTTAAAAACAATCAACTAGTAAGAGCGTATCAATTTAATTCTTTTGAAGATGCTATAGATTTTATAAATCGGATTGCAGCTATCTGTTCTAAAGAGAATCATCATCCAAAAATAGTGAATACTTACACCAGCCTAAGTCTTACTTTTTGTACTCACGATGCAGGGAGTACTGTAACCGAATTAGATTATAAATTGACTAAGCTTATAGATGCGCTAGCGTTATAAATGATGCATAAGGACTAGGTTGTTGTAAATTTAGGTGTTTAAATTGGAATTTAATTTTATTGATTGAATTGGTTTATGTTAATTATTCCTTTTGCATTATACTCTGCTATTTTCAACATTGTTTTTTTAATCTTTTCAGTTCTTTACAATTCAATAAATAATTGTAAAATTCACTTGTTTTTATGGATGTTCATTTATAAATTATAGTAATTTTGAAGCATGCAAGACAAGATTCTAATTCTCGATTTCGGTTCCCAATACACACAGCTTATTGCTCGTAGAGTTAGGGAATTAAACATTTATTGTGAAATTCACCCTTACAATAAGATCCCAGAATTAACAGCGAACCTAAAAGGGGTTATTTTGTCAGGGTCACCTCATTCAGTTCGTGAAGAAAATGCGCCAATTCCAAATCTAGAAGCAATTAAAGGTAAAATACCATTACTAGGTATTTGTTACGGAGCTCAACATTTAGCGCATACATATGGAGGTGAAGTACTGCCGTCTAAAATTCGCGAATACGGTCGTGCAAACTTATCTTATGTTGACTCAAATCATCCCTTATTAAAAGGTGTAACGACCAACTCTCAAGTATGGATGAGTCATGGAGATACCATCGCAACACTCCCATCTAATTACAAGGTAATTGCCTCTACAACAGCTGTTAAATGTGCAGGATATTATATAGAGAATGAAGCGACTTACGGCATTCAATTTCACCCCGAAGTTTATCATTCTACTGAAGGTGCTCTGTTATTAAAAAACTACTTAGTAGCTATTTGCAATTGCACACAAGATTGGACTCCAGATTCTTTTGTCGAGACCACTGTTTCAGCTTTAAAAAGTAAACTAGCCAACGATAAAGTGGTGTTAGGTTTGTCCGGTGGTGTCGATTCAACTGTTACTGCTGTATTGCTGCACAAAGCAATTGGAGCAAACCTTCATTGTGTTTTTGTTGACAATGGTTTGCTTCGTAAAGATGAATTCTCGAGTGTTTTAAAACAATACGAGGGAATGGGCTTAAACGTTAAAGGTGTTGATGCTAAAGCTAGATTTTACAAAGATTTAAATGGCTTAGCTGATCCTGAGAAAAAGCGTAAAGCCATAGGAAAGGCATTTGTTGATGTTTTTGATGAAGAATCTCAAAAAATTAAAGAGGTTGTATGGTTAGCTCAAGGCACCATTTATCCTGATGTTATTGAGTCTGTTTCTGCTACTGGAGGTCCATCTGCAACAATAAAGTCTCATCATAATGTGGGTGGTTTGCCTGATTATATGAAATTGAAAATTGTAGAGCCCTTAAATACTTTATTTAAAGATGAAGTACGAAGAGTAGGGAAGTCAATGGGTTTGTCTCAAGATCTTCTTGGTAGACATCCTTTTCCTGGTCCGGGTCTTGCCATTCGTATTTTAGGCGATATAACACCAGAAAAAGTAGCTATTCTTCAAGAAGTCGATTCCATTTTTATACAAGGTTTAAAAGACCATGGATTGTATGACGATGTTTGGCAAGCTGGCGCTATTTTATTACCAGTTCAGTCTGTTGGTGTAATGGGGGATGAGCGAACCTACGAAAAAGTAGTAGCTCTAAGAGCTGTAGAATCTGTTGATGGTATGACAGCAGATTGGGTACACTTACCTTATGAGTTTCTTGCAAAAATCTCTAACGAAATCATCAATAAAGTAAAAGGAGTAAATAGGGTTGTATACGATATTAGTTCCAAACCTCCTGCTACCATCGAATGGGAATAGTAAGTAGGCTCCAGAACAAAGGCTGTTGAATTAAACTAGTTTTCTGATTCTAATAAATTAGAGGTAATTCTGTTTTGGATAATGGTGTTTATTCTTTTAATTACCATTGGTTTAATGCTTAAAAAATGCTTGTATTCTTCAAGGGTGAATAAGCCGATGATTAAACTTCTAAGCTCGGTTTTTAATACTGTATTTGTTTTGAATAATTTTTGAAGGTAAATTTTTTTCTTTTCTTCATTGTATTCGTTAAGCAGTACTTTATTTTGAGCAATAAAATCAGAAAAACAACACATTATCAATTCATGTTGAAGTTTAATAATAGGGCGTAAAACTTTGTTTTGAAATAGTTCTACCTCGCTAGAGCTTCTGTCGAGATTAATTGATGGGATCTCCGGACGCATTTTATGTTTTAAATCAGACATCTTTATCTGAAATTTTGATCCATACTTTTTCGCTATTAATCTTAAAGGATCCTAAATGTTTTTTGCGCCATGTTTTAGGATGAATTAACGATAAAAAGTTTTCATCCTTATCCTCTTTTTCATAGAGATGATATACTTCTCCAATAATTGGTTCAAAGTCGTATTTGGCATTGTACAATAAATCGTTGGTATTGTATTCGTCTACTAGAACACTGTATTCATCTTTAATTTTATCGACCTTACTTTTGAGTACACTTTTGTAACTAGAGATTCCTCTACTTTTCCAAAGGGAAAGGTTGTTTAACTTAATGCTAGGTGCTCCAATATTGCTTCCATAGGGAAGTATATTTGCATTAAAAGATTGGCTTTCCTCGTCAAAAACAATATTGTCTGGCAGTTTTGTTTTTTTAAAATTAGGGATTTCTTGAGTTCTAGCGTACGGGTAGTTTTTGTACTTTTTTACAATTGAATATTGATTTAGCCCAGTAACACAAATGTTGTCTGCTTTTTCAAAATCCAATTGGCCATCCTGTTCGATATATTCTTTATTTATATGTACAAATTGAACTTCTCCTACAATGAGACGGCATTTACTTTCTTTTATCTCAACATCCTCAATCATTTTTAATGCAATTTTTACATTACTTTCTCCTACAAAGGGTGCTGAAAAATTGTTTAGATACTCTTCACTTAGTCCACACTCCTTAAATTCAGATTGAGTGCTCTTAAAATTTGCAGAAGTGTAATGCGCATTTTTAAGAAAAGATTTGTGAATATGATTTATGGTGAAGCAGCCTGTTTGAAGAATATTTTTGTATGTATCTCTGGATACTGTGAGAGGCCTCATTATAAAACCAATTCTTGCAGGATTAGAGCTTATATGCATAACAGAACTGAAGATGCCTAAGTTTTCAATTCCTTCATTAGAGCAAGTGCCTATTAAGTGAACTCCTTTATAACCTGATAAGGAGTTCATGAATTTTAAACGGTATATTTTCTCCCATGAAGTAATCTCTTCCTTATTAACTATCATACAAAGTATTAAAAATGATTAAAATATATTCAAAAATATCTTTTTGTAATTTACAAATACCATGCAAAAAACAATATTAACAACTAATTAAACGAACTTAAAAGTTAACAAAACTTATAATGTTCAATTGATCGCGATTGTACTTCTCAAAAAATTGGTTCATATAACCTATTTCAACACGAATGTTGTTATTTATATTATATCCAATACCACCATAGAGTCTATTTCTATCGAATACGGGTGAGTTTGTGTTCATGAATATTTCGTTGTAAACTGAAAGGTATGTTTGCGTGTTTTTTTTAATTTTTAACGGTATGTTTAAACTCACAAAATACCTGAATCGCTGTTTAAAATCACGTTCAACAAAACGTTGTTCAAACCTATACCTATGTTGAATTTTAATTGAACCTATGGTTTGTAAAGAAGTAAATTGTTGAAATATTCGATGCTCATTAATAGCGTACTTTTCATTTTCATCCTTGTAATTTTCTGATACAATATAACCATATCCAAGAAGTAAATTATAGCTATTGTCTTTAAAGGTATAACCTAAACCTGTTCTCAATAATAATTGCTCAAGATCTCCTATTGCATCGTAATTTCTATACTGGATTTCGTTGTGCAAATTAAACTTAGAATTCACTTTCTTGTTTCCAATATAAATTAACCAATTTCCAACATCCGATTCTTGAGCATGCATTTGAAATGTTAATCCAAATAATAAAAAGAAAATAACAATATAATTTAGCGTCTTATTGAAGATCATGTTCTAAGCTATTATTCGTAAAATGTTACTTTTCCTGATGTTATATCATACATAGCACCAATTACTTTTATGGAGCCTTCACTTTGCATTTCTTTTAAAACTGGGCTGTTTTCTAAAATATAATCAATCGTTAATTCTACATTTTTAGTAGATACATCGTTGACAAATTCTGTATTAGACGAATTTCTTATACTTGCATCTGCGGGTTCAATAGTGGCTTCTACGGCAGGCTTTATTTTAGCTAACATAGAAGTTAAATTACCTAACTTAGCATCATCGCATGCGCCTTTTACAGCACCACAAGCAGTATGACCTAATACAACAAGTAATTTTGTTCCAGCTAATTTACAAGCAAATTCCATGCTACCCAATACATCCGTATTTGCAAAATTACCTGCAATTCTAATACTAAATAAATCTCCAATTCCTTGATCAAAAATAAGTTCAGATGAAACTCTTGAGTCAATACAACTTAATATGGTGGCAAAAGGAAATTGCCCTGTACTTGTTGTTTTAACTTGTTCAAGTAAATTCCTGTCTGCTCTAAGATTTTGCTGA
>Ga0233444_10000852_pt1 | contig 37099 bp, 33 predicted proteins | sample SI_124_October20_6_FD_182792 | JGI IMG/M metagenome (GOLD analysis project Ga0233444, IMG submission 182792) | Seawater microbial communities from Saanich Inlet, British Columbia, Canada - SI_124_October2016_10_MG | ecosystem: Environmental > Aquatic > Marine > Inlet | place: Canada: British... | reverse complement strand
TTTATTTTTTATAAATATATGAAAAGTGGATATCTGGTTATAAAAAACTAATATGTAGAGTTAAATATCTAATTCATAAACATTGGAGGTATTTCATGGGAAGAGTAGCCGGTAAAATTGCTTTAGTCACGGGAGGGGCATCGGGTCTTGGTTTTGCAGATGCAAAAATTTTAGTCGAAGAGGGCGCAAAAGTAATTCTAACTGATGTAGATGTAGAAAAGGGCAAAGCAGCAGCTTCAAATATAGGATCTTCCGCTACCTTTATCAAACATGATGTTAGTTCTGAACAAGATTGGATCGAGGTTATAAATGAAATCGATGAGTTACATGGTAACCTTGATATTTTGATAAATAATGCTGGTATTGTTTTTATGTCAGACCCCGTTAATTGTACTTTAGAGGAGTTTCGTACCTCTAACAGTATTATGTCCGAGGGCGTTTTTTTGGGTATGAAATATTCTATGCCCCTGCTACAAAAATATAACGGTGGTTCTATTGTTAATATGTCCTCAACCGCGTCTCATCTGGGATACCCTATGATTGCATATTCAGCTGCAAAAGGAGCTGTTAGATCAATGACAAAATCTATGGCCGTTTACTGCAAAGCCGAATCTTTACCGGTGCGTTGCAATTCTGTTCATGCAGGTGGTATTGAAACACCAATGGTTCAGTTTGCTCAAGGAAGAGTTGGTGAAGCACCTATTGATGTTCCGACTAAAGGAGTATTATCTGCGGGGTCACTGGGAACACCAAAAGATGTAGCTAATATGATTTTATACTTAGCCTCTGATGAATCACGATTTGTTACAGGTGCTGAATTTCTCATCGATAATGGGCTTATAGCCAGCCCAGTATATTAAGGAATTTTTATGGACTTAAACCTAAGGAAAAAAAATGTTTTAATTACTGGGTCGACTAAAGGTATAGGACGCAGAATTGCAAACTTGTTTGCTGAAGAAGGCGCTAATGTAGCCATTTGTTCTCGCTCGCCCGAGAGCGTCAATAAAGCTGTAAGCGAAATAAGTCTTATTGCCGATGGAAAAATTATTGGTTCCTCATGTGATGTAAAAAATAAAAAGGACTATGTTTCCTGGATAAATGATATGGCGAATGAACTAGGAGGTGTAGATATTTTTATCCCAAACGTATCAGCAGGTGGTGGTATGGACAGTGAGAAGAATTGGTGGGAAAATTTTGAGATTGATATTCTTGGTACTGTGAGAGGTGTCGAAGCCGTCATACCTCATATGGAACAAAGTCAAGGCGGTTCAATTGTTATGATAAGTACAACAGCTGCTGTTGAAACATTTGTAGCCCCGCAGTCTTATAATGCCATGAAAGCTGCATTAATTACATATGCAAAGCAATTATCTCAAGTTCATGGTGAGAAGGGGGTACGTATCAATAGCGTTTCTCCTGGGCCCATCCATTTTGATGGTGGAGCTTGGGATAAAATTAAAACTTCAAATGAAATGTTTTACCAAAAAACTGAAAAAACTCATGCACTTGGAAGATTGGGCACTCCTGAGGAGGTTGCCAATGCTGTTGTGTTTTTATCAAGTTCTGCGTCTAGTTGGATAACAGGAGTGAACTTGGTAGTTGATGGTGGCTATACTAAGAGAGTTCAATTTTAATAATACAGGCTGTGAGCAGATAAATTTTTTACTAAAAAATCATATCTTAAAATTAAGTAAAAAGCATTGACCATTATTTTAAATAGAGTTTTTGATAAAACTAACAAATGGATAGAATAGCGTTAGTTAGCAGTTTTTATTATTTATCGCTAAATAATTAAGAATTTAGAAAAATGATTTCCATATAGTTATAAAAGACTATCTTGAAACATAGGTTCATCTAGTAAAATTAAACTGTAAAACAAAATTTTAAGTACAAGGATATTTATGAGCTTGCAACAAAGCAGAGACCAGCTGTTAAGTGCCTATCGTCAAATGAAGACTATTCGTGAGTTTGAAGAGCGCCTACATAAAGAAATAATGACGGGAGAAATCGCTGGATTCACTCATTTATACTCTGGTCAAGAAGCAGTAGCTGTTGGGGTTTGTCAGCACTTGGACACAGAAGACTTGATAGTTTCTACCCATCGCGGCCATGGTCATTGTATTGCAAAAGGTTGTGATGTGAAAGGAATGATGGCTGAAATTTATGGCCGTTCAACTGGTTTAGGAAAGGGTAAGGGTGGGTCAATGCACATTGCTGACTTTGATAAAGGCATGTTGGGTGCCAATGGTATTGTGGGCGCTGGCGGTCCTTTGGCTGTTGGTGCTGCGCTTTCTGCCAAGCTCGATGGGAAGGGGAAGGTTGGAATATGCTTTTCTGGTGAGGGCTCAATTAATCAAGGAGCAGTTTTTGAAGCAATGAATATGGCAAAAGTTATAAATGCACCTGCAATTTTTATAATCGAAATAAATGGTTACTCTGAGCATACGGGTGCTAGTTATTCCGTTGGCGGTGTTGATATTGCGAAACGTACTGAAGGTTTTGGGTTAAAGACTATCGAGGCTGACGGGTGTGATTATCATACAGTTTACGACTCTATGGCAGAATTATTAGATTACTCACGGTCGGGAAATGGACCTAGTGCTGCAGTTTTTAATACAACACGGTTTTTCGGGCATTATGAAGGGGACCCGCAAAACTATAGGGAAAAAAATGAAGTTAAAGATCATCGATCTAACAGAGACTGTTTGAAAAAATTCTCTAAAGATAATTTACCCAACGGAACTGTTACACAATCAGATCTAGATGAAATTGATAAGAGCGTTATGGTTCTAATTGATGAGGCAGTAAAAGAGGCACGGAATGCGCCGCCAACACCAATGGAAGAGATGGAATCTGACGTTTACATCTCTTACGAATAGGAGTTCAGGATGGCTATAAAGACTTACAGAGAAGCTTTAAATGAAGTTATGCATTCTGAGATGGAGCGTGATTCTAACGTATTCGTTTGCGGCGAAGACATATCTGGCGGGGCAGGTGGAACCTCAGGTGAAAGAGAGGCTAGCGGAGGTATTTTTGGTGTAACTGCAGGGTTATTGCCTAGGTTTGGTGAGGACAGAGTTATTGATACTCCAATATCAGAAAATACTATAGTTGGTATGGCTGCTGGTGCTTCATTAGCAGGAAAAAGGGGCGTAGCTGAAATAATGTTTGCGGACTTTGTTACTCTGGCATTGGATCAAATGATGAATCAAGCTGCTAAGTTTCGCTATATGTCCGGAGGAAAAGCTAAATGCCCTATAGTTATAAGAGTTCCATATGGTGCTGGTATGAATATGGGGGCGCAACATTCTCAAACTATGTACAATATAGTCACATCTGTACCGGGACTAAAGTGCGTAATGCCAACGAGTCCGGCTGATGCAAAGGGTTTACTAACCGCAGCTATTCGCGATGATGATCCTGTCGTATTTTTCGAACATAAAGCTATGTATGGAAGAAAAGGTGAAGTACCTGATGGTGAATATATCATACCTTTCGGTCAAGCAGCACTTCTTAATAAGGGTGATGACGTTTCTATTATTGCTATGGGTAGAATGGTACTATTTGCTGAAGAAAGTATTATAAAATTAAAGTCGGAAGGAATTAATTGCGACTTAATAGATTTAAGAACTACAAGTCCTTTAGACGAAAATGCTATCCTTGATAGTGTTGAAAAGACAGGTCGTGTTGTAATAGTAGATGAATCGACACCTAGATGTTCTCTGGCATCAGATATAGCAGGATTTATAGTGAGTCATGGATTTTCGTCATTAAAAGCCCCTGTGCAGCAAGTAACTTCACCTCATGCTCCCGTACCTTTTGCACGTGAGTTAGAGCGTGCATATGTTCCAAGTCCCGACAATATCTCTTCTGCAGTAAGAAGAGTAATGAATTATAAATAGGCTGAATTATGACAAAAAAAATTAGAGCTTTTACAATGCCGAAGTGGGGTATTGAAATGGAAGAGGGTGTGATCCGTGAATGGCATGCTAATGTTGGAGATAAAGTAAATGAAGGTGATATATTTGTTGTTATCGAGACTGATAAAATCGCAAACGATGTTGAGCTTGAGTTTTCATCCACTCTACGTTGGAGGATAGACGGTGAAGGTGATGCCTATCCAGTTGGTGCTCTTATTTCTATTTTTGCAGAAGAGTCTGTTACTAATGAAGAGGTTGAGGTTTTTCGAAATAACTTTGTAGCTGTAGATGCTAGCTTTGCAAATTCTAAAGAAAGTGATGTGCCTTTAAATACTTCCACAGAGAATACCAAAGTTCCTCTTAACCTTTCTATTTCACCCATGGCAAAAGAACTTGCTGAAAACTTAGGAGTTGATTTAACTTCAGTTGAAGGCAGCGGCCGAAAAGGTCGAGTTTCTTTGCAAGATGTAGAGCAAGCAGCAAAAGCGCAAGGCCTGTATTCTATAGAAAACAGTGATGAAAATAACCCCCACGAAGTTATAAAACTTACATCAATGCGAAAGACTATTGCAAAACGACTAACAGAGGCAAACAGAGATATACCTCACTTTTATTTACGATGTAAAATTAATATGGATAATTTGATTAAAAGCCGTGAGGCAAATAAACAAGGTTCAATTAATGACTACGTATTGAAAGCATGCGCTATAGCATTGAAAGCTGAGCCAGATGTCAATGTTAATTTTATGGGTGAAACCATTCATCGGTTTAAGCATGCAGATATAAGTGTGGCTGTGGCCACTGATAGAGGCTTAATTACCCCTATAATTCGTTCGGCAGATGATAAAACAATATCAGAAATATCAAGTGAAATGAAAGAATTAGGCCATAAAGCTAAAAATGAAACATTGCAGCCATCTGACTATCAAGGCGGTACTTTTAGTTTATCAAATTTAGGCATGATGGGGATATCAAGTTTTGATGCCGTTGTTAATCCGCCTATGGCCGCTATATTAGCTGTTGGATCATTAGAGGAGACTGTACTTCCTAATGGGGAGTGTGCCAAATTAATGAATGTGACATTATCATGTGACCATAGGGCTATCGACGGAGTTTTAGGAGCTAAATGGCTTCAGGCATTTCGTGAGGCTTTAGAGAGACCTGAAAACTTATAGATTTATATATAGCTTCTAATTGGTTTATACTTACTATCGCAATCAAGCAGTAAACAAATGTTGAATTAGTTTCAGATTTTTTTATAAATTTGAATTTGAGGTATTTAAGTCTTTTTATGATAAACCAGAGTGTGTCCATGGCCGAGAGTAAAAAAAAGCTTAGCGTAAGTTTGATAGTTGGTGGGGATTATCATGATTTAGATTACGTTCGTCACAGATTATTAGGCTATCTTCTTGAGGTACCGAATTTACGAACACGTTGTTTCGAAAACTTTGATGATATTGAAGGCATTTGTAATTCAGATTATCTTATAACATATACCTGCAATGTCGTCCCCAAGCCAGAACAAGTTCCTCATCTACGAAATTTTCTGATATCTGGAAAACGATGGCTGGCCCTACATGGAACTAATTCTTGGTTAACCTTAAATGAAAATAAAGAGTGGTATACCCCAGCTGGGCATGAAGAGTACTTTAAGCTAATTGGTTCCCAATTTGCAGCCCATCCGCCAATTGAACCCTATGCAGTTAGTGTGATTGATGATGATCACATTGTTTCTGAAGGTTGCGATGACTTTGAAGTAGTAGGCGGCGATGAGCTGTATTATATGCATATGTTTGATGATGTCCGTGTTTTAATGGAAGCAACTACTCAAGGCGAAGCCCGTGGATTTGCAGAGCGCACATGGAATTCAGGAATGACCCACCCAGTTCTTTATGAGAAAGCAATTGAAAATGGAGCAATACTTTATTGTACTCTTGGGCATAGAAGGGGACATTGGGATATGGAACCCCTTACCAATTATTATAAAAAAGAAGAACTTGGTTCTTGGGAGCTCCCTATTTTTGATAGAATTTTAAGGAACTCAATCAAATGGTTACAAGAAAAATAATTTTTACCTTATGAGTAAAGCCATATAGTTTTTCGGAAGGGCTGTAATAGGTTATTAATATGAAGAGTATTTCAAGTGCAGTGATTACACAAAAAAGAGAAATATCCAGTTTTTTGAAGTTTTTTACTAGAGAGTCAGTTGTTCTCTTTGTAATATTTCTTAACGCACTGATATTTATAGCATTAGATATTAACCCGGATATAGTTAATGCTTATCCGTGGTTAAGCTTTGTAGATATAGTTTGCATTATATATTTTATTTTTGAGGCTTTAATAAAAATATATAAATATGGATTCAAGGGTTACTTAGTTGAAAACTGGAATAAATTTGATGCACTTATCGTATTATCAAGTATTCCAATTCTCTTAGAGCCCATCATTCCATCTATTTCTAATAACCTTGCATGGACTCCAGTTCTAAGGATGGTGAGATTATTCAGATTAGCAAAATTCTTAAGGCTTGGACGGTTGGTTAGATATGCAGGAAAGGGAAGGCCTTTATCAAAAATTAAAGTGCCCATATATTTTATATTATTTATTGTGACTGCTAACTTTCTGTTTACTTTAGTTAATTTACCTGACCATATATCAAAAGTTATTAATGTGATATACGCCCCATTGCTTATTTTAGGTTCAGTAGCAATCATTTCTAAAATATCGCTAATATTTCAAGATATGTATATAAATCCGTATTTTGTGAAAGAGTTCAAAGATTCAGCAGAGGCGATAATTAACTTTAGTAGAACTATTTTTGTAATTACTTTGTGGTTCTGTGGTTTCATTGTTGCAATTGAAGTAGCAGGGTTTAACTCTTTTTCTTTGATTGCAGGGCTAGGCATTGGTAGTTTAGCTGTAGCTTTTGCCGCCCAAGACGCACTTGGAAATATTATAGCTGGTGTTTCCTTATTAGCCCAAAAGAATTTTATTATTGGTGATTACGTAAAGTTAGGAGATAACGAGGGGAAGGTAATAAATCTTGGTTTTAGGTCATTTGATCTTGAATGTAGAGATGGAAGCCGTTTATCCATCCCAAATAAAACTATAAATTCTACAACTTTGCATAACTTGAGTAAAAGAAAAGAACTAAACGATACTTTACATTTTCAATTATCGGCAAGTCTTACCTCCCAAGAACTTAGTTCTTCTTTGGCTATAATCTCTAAAACTTGTGAAGATAATGAACTGATAAAAAACCATAGGATAAAAATTATAGAGATGAATTTGACACATACTGTTGAAGTCACTTTTTATGTTATCATCAAAGAAGTTGAGAGAGAATATAACGGGATTGGTATTAATGATATAACCCCAAGGGTAGGTAGCGAATTGTATATGAACATTTTTATAAACCTTGAGAAGTCAGATTTAACCCCTGAAAATAAGATTTTATTCATGCAAACCTCATAAGTCTGTACCATTATTGCCGTTTGTTAAGTTAGACTTTAGCTTTGACTAAAACTTTTCTAAGTTTAGCTGCATTTTAAATTTTTTATTTGGATAATATATGAAATATTTTTTTTCATGCCTTGGTTCATTGTACGTGCCCCTGGTTATATTTAATCATGGCTACATTATAATTCGCCGTTTGAGTGAAAAAAATGTATCTTAGTCTGGACGTAAATCGAAAAACCGACATTGGTTTGCATTGCCAATACCCTTGAAATGGTACTTACTTACTTACTTTTTTATTGGGGGAATAGAGGGTATCTTTCAGCTTGATATTTATTTAAGGAATTCCGTGGGCTAAAATTAGATCAAAATATGCTAAAAATTTAGAAAAAATAAATCTTTACAGATCAATCTACCATTCAGGCGTACACACTCACTCTTATGAATTAGATATGAAATTATTTATTTTGCTATTTTTTTTATTGGTCCCCAATAAGGTTAATGCAGTAGAAAACCAAAACTGTTCAGATTGGGAAAAAACCATAAAAAAGGGACTTGGAATGGTAAGCCCAAGTATTGCTCAAGAGGGTATGGAGCTTGTTAAGTCAGGTTTTAGCGATTGTCTCGGAGTTTTCTTCTCGAAGGGTGCTCACTATGAGGGTGATCGTACAAATGGAAAAATGAACGGTACAGGTATTTTAATATTTCCTGATGGCTCTAAATACGCAGGTGAATTTAAAGATGACAATATGTCTGGTCAAGGTACCTTTATATTTACTGATGGTACAAAATATATAGGTCAATGGATCGGTGGAAGACAAAATGGACAGGGTTTATATAGCTATGTTGATGGAACCCAATATGAAGGTGGTTGGAACAATGGTAGGTTTAATGGTCAAGGTACCATAACCTATGCGAGCGGAGATAAATACTCTGGGGGTTTCAAGGATGATAAAAAACATGGAACTGGCACCATAACTTACTCCAGTGGAGAAAAATATGTTGGCGAGTTTAATTATGGATCCATGACTGGACAGGGCATATATATGTTTCCAAATGGTTCTAACCTGGAAGGATTATTTTATGAGGGTCGGTATGTTCCACAAATTTGTGATAAGGCCGGGCTACCAGAAGGTTCAGTAGAGAACAAGCAATGCATATTGATGTATATGAATAAAATAATTAACTAAGCTAATTATGTCTTGAATATTCATAATCGTTTAGTAATAAAGCGAAATGAAAAAAATTCTTCTAGCATCCGTCTTCTTTATAGCCTCCTGTCAGCAATCCAATGATGTTGCAGAGATACAGAATTCTCAAGTAGATTTCGGTAAGTCTGATGCTGCAACATTAAGTGAAGCCCCTCAAATTATTCTGCCAGGTGCACCGGGGCAGACTTCACAGACTTTAGATGCCAAGGAAGCCATAAAAGTAGCAAATAATAGTTATTCATTCGATGATGCTTCTTTCATGCGGAATATGATACCACATCACAGTCAAGCTGTTGAAATGTCTGATTTGGTAGCGGCCCGTACAAATAAAGAAGAAATAATTGCGCTAGCGGGCCGAATAAAAGCATCTCAGGGTGATGAAATTAAGTTTATGCAAGACTGGCTATCAGAAAGAAATGAGCAGCTTGAAATGGACGATCACAGCCATCATCATTCTGATCACCAAAAAATGGAAGGTATGGCAAGCCCTGAGCAGATGCAACAATTGTCAGACTCCGCAGGTACTGATTTCGATAAATTATTTTTAAGCCTTATGATCTCGCATCACGAAGGTGCATTGACTATGGTTAAAAATCTCACAGATCAGCCTGGATCAGCATATGATCCAATTCTTTACGATTTCACAAGTGATATTCGTAATGATCAGACAAGTGAAATCGAAGTTATGAGCGCCATACTAAGCTCATTTTCTTCAGACCCAAGGGCCACTCTTTCAGCTGGCTTACTAGATGCTGAAGAAGCGTCAATGAATTTAGAACTTGTAAGTTTTTTACCCAAGCCTGCAGGTTTTTTTGATCCCAATAATCCTTCAGGGATGCCTCCTGTAATCACTGATGATAACGAAGAGTTTGAAAGCCGCCTTGATGATGGACAAAGTTTAGATGGTACTGAATGGAGTGATCGTTCCCCATTATTGAGTTTTTCTAACACAGATATGGCATTTCATGAGGATATATTAGTAGCAGGAAATTATCATGGGTTTAATATCTATAAACTCCAAGATGACGGCATTCCTAAGCTCTACAGCTCTGTAGTTTGTCCCGGCGGACAAGGTGATGTTTCCATAGTAGGCGACTTATTGCTTATGTCTGTAGAACAGACACGTGGGCGTGTTGATTGCGGTTTGCAGGGAATAAGTGAGGATGTAAGCAAAGACCGCTTTAGGGGTCTTAGGATTTTTGACATTAGTAATCTGGCAGTTCCTGTACAAGTGGGGCAAGTTCAGACATGCCGCGGATCGCACACGCATTCTGTTGTTGAACAAGATGATACCCGATTGATAGTTTATAACTCAGGAACATCATCTATACGAGAAGAGGAAGAGCTTGCAGGCTGTGTTGGTAGAATTCCTGGAGATAACCGGACAGCCCTTTTCCGTATCGATGTGATTGAAATTCCATTAGCTGATCCCTCAAAATCGCGTATTATAGATAGCCCGGCTGTGTTTGCTGATGAAAAGACAGGCAGATTAGCGGGCTTGTGGCAGGGCGGTGATCACGGAGACTCTACACAAGATACCCGACAAACCGACCACTGTCATGACATTACTGTTTTTCCTGAAGCTAAGATTGCAGCGGGAGCGTGTTCAGGAAATGGCATTATATTTGATATTTCAAATCCGCTAAAGCCAAAGCGTATAGACGAGGTTGTTGACCCTGGTTTTGCTTACTGGCATTCTGCCACTTTCAATAATGATGGTACAAAAGTTCTTTTCACTGATGAGTGGGGAGGCGGCGGCCGCCCAAGGTGTCGTGTGTATGACCCAAAAGATTGGGGAGCTGACGCGATCTATGATATTGAAAATGGTAAGTTAGCTTTTAAAAGCTACTACAAAATACCTGCACCTCAGTCTGATACCGAAAATTGCGTAGCCCACAATGGCGCAATTGTTCCGGTACCAGGAAGAGATATTTTTGCGCAGGCTTGGTACCAAGGTGGATTATCTGTAATTGATTTTACGGACTCATCTAACCCCGTCGAAATTGCATATTATGATAGAGGCCCTATAAATAAGGATAAGCTAGTTACGGGTGGTTACTGGTCTACTTATTGGTATAAAGGTAAAGTTTATGGTACTGAAATAACTAGGGGGTTAGACGTATTTTCGTTGCTTCCAAGTGAATATTTAAGTGCGAATGAGATTGCTGCCGCTGAACTTGCTGATCAGGGGGATACATTTAATCCTCAACAGCAATTTTCTGTGTCATGGCCTGCTGAACCTGTAGTAGCGAAGGCTTACGTAGATCAGCTAAGCCGTAGCAATATAATTACTGTTGAAAAGGCAGCTGTATTCATCGAGGACTTGGATAGAGCTGAAAAGCTGTTGAATGAGAACCAGCTAGATGAAAAGCTGTCAAATTCATTAAAAATTCATGCTAACGCAACACAATATGCAGATCTTTCTGATGTCTTTTTAGCATTAGCTGAACGACTTCAATAACATATCTCATTCTATTTTTAGGTGAAAATTACCTGATAAAAGCGGGTACAATCACTAATAGTATTAAAGTATAAACCAATATAGAGCTCACAATTAAAAATATTTGGAAGTTGTTGCTTATTTTTTCTTTAGTTTGGGCAACAAGTTGTGGCCAAGTATAAGATACAAAGTCACCTTGACTCATCACGGAAACTAAACGGTTATCAGAGTCGACTACAGGTAATCTACGGAAACGCTCATTAGACATTATTCTTAGCCAGTCTGATAGTTTATCTGTTTCTTTAGCTGTCCGTATCTCACTTGTCATAATCTCACTGACGACAGTAATGGATGGGTCAAGTTCTTCTGCAACCACTCGGCGAAATATATCTCGCTCAGTCATTAAGCCTAGAACTTCATTTTTATCGTTGACTATAACTATGGAGCCATAGTTTTTGTTAGCCATGAGTTTAGCCGCAGCTAATACTGTTGTTTCAGGAGCACACGTTAATGGACTTGGCTTGCTTTTATATTCAGGACGACCTTTAATTTGCATAAACTATTTTATCCTTTTCGTTTCTTATGTATTGTAAATACACAACTCGATGAAATTCAAATTATAAGTGACACATTCATTATTACGTGTCTACATATAAGCAATTGAATAAATTGCTTATATGTATTTCGATAAAAGGATATTTCGTTTTAAGGCTCTATAATTTCAAAATCTAAGCCAGCATGATCAATTAAGCGTTTAGTAAGCTTATCGCCCATAATCGTGGCCGGGGTCCAGAATCCTCCTTTTGTGTTTTTAGGTACATCTTTTGCCAAGCAGATTGCAGATTGAGCCAGCATTTTAGCCGTTGATCCATACCCAGGGTCTTGGTCACCTGTTATTCTGCATTTAACTTTAGTACCACTCGATGTTGTTCCAGTAAACAGTAGTTCATATTCACCGCTAAGCTGTTCTTTTTTGCTCGGTCCTTCTCCCGGTTTAGGAAGGATGTAGTTTTGAAGCAGCCAGCGTGTAGGAGGAATTATCAATCCAGCCATAACCGAAGCTAGTCCAATATTTATACAGTGCGCCTTCCATTTTCCGATATTGCCCTTACCCATGAGAACTGCTTCTTCATAAAGAAAATCAGTACCATAACTATTTCCGCTGAGAGCATTAGATCTATGAATTACTCTAGAGTTTATGGCGGCCATTATAAATGGGGCAACCCAGTTTTTATATTCTTCATCGTAGGAAACTTTTATGTTGCTTTGAAATAATGTAAAATTATGGCTCGGAGGACATAGACTATAGGGGTTTTTTAGTTCTTTACGAAGTTTAGAATCACGTGATGCCTCTTTTAAAACGTTTATAATACTTGCAATTGTTCCACCTGAGGCTCCACCCTTCATTTTCAACACTCGCATATTAATTTTATTGCAATTTTGGCCAGTTTTTTTTAGCGCCTTTTGTTGAAGAAAGTGCACGCCTAAATCTGAGGGAATTGAGTCAAACCCACAACAGTTTACAATCCAGGCACTATTTTTTTTTGCTAAATTTTCATATTGGTCCTGCATTTTTCGGATCCATTGTGGCTCACCGGTTAGATCGCAATAGTGAGTTCCAGTTTCCGCACAGACTTTTACCAGAGTGCTACCGTAAAGTGCGTAAGGCCCAACAGTTGATACTACAACCTTGGTTCGCTTACACATAGCATTTATCGCGTTCTCATCATTAGCATCGGCAACGATAGTCTCAATTTCCGATCCATTGATTTCTTTAGTAAGTTTTTTAAGTTTTTCTTTCGATCGCCCTGCGATAGCCCAGCTTAACGAATTATCATTAAATTGCTGTTTTATATATCGAGTCATAATTTGACCCACAAAACTAGTAGCTCCGAAAATAATTATGTCATACTTTTGATCATTCATAAGAGTGCCTTTGTTTCAATTTATGCTCTACTTTACATAGGGTTATTAGGGGTGAAATTACCAACCTCTAAATTATTAATAGCTAGCAACCACATCGCTATGAATATATACTGACTTTTATAGAGTACAAATTTTTAGAAATGATTTTTAGTGAAATTTTTGATTTTATGATAATGAGTGCGGAAGAAAACAAAGAAGTTATTTCGCAGGCGAAGAGGGGTGAAGAATGACTTCCATACGTAAACCTTACCTCACAAAAACGAGTTACGTTACCTCACACACCTGTGAGAGATGGCTATGGAAAAATTTCCATGAGAAGCCTGATTTTGATAATACACAAATTGGTTCAGCCGCATATGTTGGCGAGAAAGTAGGTGCTTTAGCTCAAAAGAGATTTGATGGTGGGGTGCTAGTCAATGCTAAACCTTGGGAACATGATAAAGCAGTTTTGGAAACAAAAAAACTAATGTTAGACCAATCAGTTAAGTCTATTTATGAGGCTGCACTTGAATATAATGATGTTAGGGTTAGGGTTGATATTCTCGAACGTCTCGACGGTAACAATTGGGGAATAAGAGAAGTCAAGTCTAAGTCATCAATCAGAAAAGGGAAAAAGAAAATACTTCTCGAAGATCTAGCCCAAGATGTTGCCGTCCAAATGTGGGTAGCAGAGGGCTCTGGGCTTAATATCATTTCTGCACAGCTTCTCTATATTGATAAAACCTATAAACAATTTGGTAAAAACCCAGACCATAATGAGCTATTTGTATGTGAAGAGGTGATCGGCGATATTGACGAGTATGTCTCTCTCGTAAATGAACAACATAAACGATTTTTGGAAATACTCAAAAAAACAAAAGCCCCATCATCGGAACCCGCAAATGGAAAGTGCAGTTCCCGTTGGGGAATGCAGAGGTGTCCATTCTGGGAAGAATGTACATCCGACAAACCAGATGATTGGGTAGCAGGTCTTTATAGGGCTTCAGGCTCCCAATTAGATACTCTTAAAGAGCATAATATTGATGCTATTTCTGATTTAACGCCGGATCTCATTAAAAACCTTGAACAAGATCGGATGGTTCAAGTGAGTAATTCTTCGGAAACTCACATTTCTAATAAATTATATAATGACATTAGATCTATTCCATTGCCCGCCATACATTTAGACTTTGAGTTTACTCAGGGTAGTGCATTACCACTTTACCAAAATACTAAGCCTTATGAACTCATACCTTTTCAGTATTCAATTCATACGCTTCACGAAGATTTAAGTTATACTCACACAAAAAAAGATGAATATTTAGCAACTGGTGATGTTGACCCAAGGCGGAAATTTACTGAGAAACTCATTGAGCGATTATCAGAAGGGAACGAACCCATAATTGCCTATCATGCTGTTGGGGCAGAGAGCCGTGTGATTAAAAACCTTATGTTGGTTTTTCCTGATCTTGCGGAAGCCCTCACCAAAATTCTTGAACGGATAGTGGATATAAAACCTATGATACAGAATGGTTTTATGCACCCAAGGATGATTAGTAAAAAAGCGATCGGCGGGCTGTATTCTTTAAAGAATGTGGCTCCTGCAATAAATGAAAGTTTTTCTTACAACGATTTAGGTGTAATCCAGCAAGGTGGAGCAGCTGCAGAAGCTTTTTACCAATTAGTTATTGGTGAATTTCCTGAAGGCATAGCAAGAGAACAACTTCGAAAGGCTATGTTGGCTTATTGTGAGAAAGATACCGAGGGAACCGTGTTGATACACAAAGGGTTACTGATGCCTTAATTTAAGAATAGACTGAAATTTTGACTGATAATATTAATCAGCCGCAGAAATAAAAAAATATAAAAGGTAGTAAATTGTGGCTAATGGTGAACTTTTTTTAAGTGCACTAAAAAGTTTAGTGGCCCAATAATGAGTTAAAAGCAATTAGGGCTATCTAAACCACATGAATGCTAATAGGAATCATTAAAACTGAGTATCTTTTTTATGACGAACTCTCCTCACAGGAAATAGACCAATGAACATGAAGCAAATAAAAAACTCATATCTAGAGCATATAAAAATTTGTATCGAGTCAGGCTCTTGGGGAGCAGGATTGCTGAGAAGTTTTACAGATTATTGGTTTGCATATCATAAACAAGGACCATTTCTAAATTCGAACAATAACCCCAAATGGCACAACAAACCCTCGTCTGTTAAAGATAAAGATGCATTACTAGAAATGCATTTTATTTCAGATATGGCATTTGATGCTATAGAAAAAGGTTCCGACGTAAGATTAATTAAAGAGCATTCCATCCCACTCCGCGTGATTCGAAAAATATTAATTCAACATGAACCAAAAACCACTACTGATATTGAAAATATTTTATTACGTTTTTATAGACTAGGAGTTCTTACAAAAGATGAAGATGATATTCTTCGCTTAAAAGGTTTGAACTCCAAAATGCCGGCGTCTTGGGGTTTAACTGAAAGCGTATTTTCTAGATATGAGGTTGCGGGTATCAAAGGAAAGTTGTTCAATTAATGAGCAATTGATAAAGCCAAACCTTAACCTCTGTCTTTTGGATAATGTGAAAAAATGATAGAAGGGTCTTATTATGACAGAAATAATATCAAATAAAGATAAAGAAGATCGTATTTTATCATCAAGTTATGGTGTTTTGGCGGGTGTAAACTACAAGTTTGAATTGTGGTCTTGGGATGGTATACACGGTGTAAGTTTTATTTTTGATTTAAACCTAATACACGACTTCAACGTTGACCAACTTGTGAGCTTAATTCGCGAAAATATCGATGGCTTTGAAAAAAAAGAATTTTCATCTAAAAAAATTAAAGGGAAGTTATTTATAAATACTAGTATAGAAGAATTATTTGATTAATGTTCAAATAACTACTGTAATGTATAAATTTTTGGAGGCACCACCCGGAATCGAACCGGGGTACACGGATTTGCAATCCGCTGCGTCACCACTCCGCCATGGTGCCTAAGTTGCGGTTGTATAAACAGCGGTTTCGTTCAACGCAATGCGAAAGTAACAAATTTAATGTTTAACTTTACTTCATTAGTACTATTTTAATATAAACCGTTGCGCAGGCTAATATAGCTAGTTTATAGGCAAATAAAATTATTTTTCATGAGTTGTTTATGTTTGATTTTAAAGCTGCCCGTCATCACATGGTTGAGAGCCAGATTCGTACTAGTGATGTGACTAACCTTGAAGTGATAAAGGCGTTTCGAAACTTCTCCCGTGAGAACTTTGTTCCTAAAGCGCACAGAGCTTTAGCTTATGGCGACGCTCATATTGACTTAGGAAACGGACGGGTAATGATCAGGCCAAGAGATTTTGCTAAGATGGTTCAAGCTGCTAAGATAGTATCGTCGGATATCGTTTTGGATATTGCTTGCGGGCGTGGTTATTCAACAGCCATTTTAGCACAACTATCCGATACCGTAGTGGGTCTGGACAATAATGAGGCTGATGTTGTTAGAGCAACAGATATACTTACCGATGCTGAAGTCACTAACGCTGCGGTTGTTCAAGGAAAACTCAAAGATGGAGCTTCTAAGCATGGCCCTTTTGATGTAATTTTCGTAAATGGAGCTATTCCAGAGGTCCCTGAAATCTGGACAAATCAATTGGCTGAAAATGGTCGTTTAGTTTGCTTAATCCAGTCTGGATCAATTGGACAGGTCAGAGTTTACACAAAGATAAACAATATTATTGGAGAGACTATAGTTTTTGATGCGAGTGCACCGACTATCCCAGGCTTTGAAACAGAAGAGGTCTTTGACTTTTAGGAAAGATTATGAATCAATATAGAGAAATTATTACATTCATAATACTAGCATTGACAATTAGTTTGTCTCAAGTTGGAAAATCTGAAACTTTCGTTGAAGCCTTGTCTTCAATTTACAACAACAACCCCCAACTTCAAGCTCAACGAATTAAAGTTAAAGAAATTGATGAAAATTATATTCAAGCTATTTCAGAGGGAGGGTTTCAGGCAGGGGTATCTGGATCTCTCGAGACAAATACAGCTAAGCTAAACAGTAATGTTTTTTCACAAACAGATGGTAGTACTAGCGTTAGTGGTAACCCTAGAGCTATTCAACTGCAAATCACTAAGCCACTATATCAAGGCGGCCGAGTAAAATGGTTAAAAAGTCAAACTAGGTCGTCTGTACTTTCAGCTAGAGAAAATTTAAAAAGTTTTGAACAAAATATTTTTATGGCGGGCGCTGAAGCTTATGTTTCTGTTTTACGAAACGAAGAAGTCGCAAGAATAAGAAGAAATAGCGTAAGGGTTCTAACTCGTCAAAAATTAGCGGCTATCGAACGTTTTAATATTGGTGTTGGAACACGTACTGATATAGCTCAAGCCGAGAGCAGACTGGCATCATCTGAATCTGGTCTTGCCCAAGCAGACTCTCAATTACAATCTAGCAGGGCAGCATTTGTAAGAATTGTAGGCCATGTCGCAGTAGACTTACAAGAGGTGCCTTCATTTGAAATTCCTAAAACTGCTGATGAAATAAAATCTTTAGCTCGCAGTAATAACCCCGATTTATTAGCTGCTTATTTTAGCGGCGATGCAGCTGCATCGGCTATTTCTGTAGCAAAATCGGCTTACCGACCTAAAATCACATTAAATGCTCTTGCCGGTAGTTCCAGAGGGCAAACTTTTGGTATCGGTGATTCAGATCAATTAGCTTTAGCGGCTAGAGTAAGCGTGCCTATTTTCACAAGTGGTATGAATAGATCTAGAGTACGAAAGGCTAGTTTAGCAAAGGCTCGTCTGGACTTTGAATTACGTGATCTTGAGTTGTCTATTGATCAAATCGTTGAGCAATCATGGCATGAGTTAAATGCATCACGCCTTGCTCTTGTAGCTAGTAACACACAGGTATCAGCTGCCGAAGTAGCTTTCGAAGGTGTTAGCTTAGAGCAAGAGCTGGGACTGAGAAATGCTTTAGATCTTTTAAATGCAGAACAAGAAGTATTAAATGCTAAATTATCGGTAGCTGACGCACGATATAATGTTTCTATAAGTGAATTTAAGATTCTAATGTCAATGGGAGCTTTTCATTCGGAAGGTATTGACCTTCCCGTTTCATTTTATAACCCGGAAGGTTATTTTGAAGATATTAGTGATAATAAAATGTCAAATTTATTAAAGAAATTCGAGTAGAAGCATTTTAGTTATCTTACATTTAAATTTATATTCTTATTTGGAAATAAATTAAAAATTACTCATTTTAAATTAGAGCCTTTTAATGATTAGCAACTCAGTCTAAAGAAATTTATAGCTATTATTTACAATTTTTTAGGGTAGCTTGTACACGGATATACTAATGCTTAAGAATAAATTTAATGCTTCTGAAGTCGAACCTCGCCTCTATAAAGCTTGGGAGGACAGTGGTGCTTTTAAGCCGAGAAAATCCAGACCTACGGATACTCCTAATGATAACTACTCAATAATTATACCGCCCCCCAATGTTACAGGAAGCCTGCATATGGGGCATGCAGTCAATAACACCATACAAGATATATTAATCAGATATAATCGCATGCTAGGAAAAGCTGTTTTATGGCAACCTGGTACAGATCATGCCGGTATAGCGACACAAATGGTTGTTGAGAGAAAGTTATCTGCAGAGAATAAGCATCGCAAAAATATGACGCGTGATGAATTTTTAGGGCATGTATGGAAATGGAAATCTGAAAGCGGAGGTAATATAAATCAACAATTGCGTAGATTGGGTTCCTCTTGTGACTGGTCGCGCGAAAAGTTTACCCTTGGTGATCCTGAAAACTCAGATGATAATATGTCTGAGGCAGTCACTAAAGCTTTTGTTGATATGTATAATAAAGGTTTGATTTATAGGGATAAGCGACTTGTGAATTGGGACCCACATTTTCAAACTGCAATTTCTGACTTAGAAGTTGAAAACATAGAAAAAGATGGAAGCTTTTGGCATTTTAAATACCCACTAGAGGGTGGAGAAACTTATACATACTTAGAAAAAGACGACGAAGGTAATATTTTATTATCAGAGGTGCGTGATTACATCTCAATAGCGACGACAAGGCCTGAGACTATGCTTGGGGATGGAGCTGTAGCTGTTCATCCAGATGATAAAAGATACGCTTCAATAATTGGGAAAAAAGTTAAGCTCCCTATTTCAAATAGATTGATACCAATTATTTCGGATGAATACCCCGATCCAGATTTTGGTTCGGGGGCTGTAAAAATAACGGGAGCTCATGATTTTAATGATTATGAGGTTGCTAAAAGACATAATATACCCCTGTACAGTTTAATGGATGAACGTGGGGTGATGGTAGATAGTGAATTTATGCCTAAAAAATATGTTGGTATGGATAGATTTCAGGCAAGAAAAGAAGTTGTTAAAGATATTGAGGAAGAGGGGTGCCTACTTTTAATTGAAGATAAAAAAGTTATGCAACCGTTTGGTGATAGGTCCGGAGTTATTATTGAGCCTATGTTAACGGACCAGTGGTTTGTTGCGGCAGATAAGTTATCTGAAAATGCAATAAATAAAGTTAATAATGGTTCTATTAAGTTTGTACCAGATAACTGGAAGAAAACGTATGACCACTGGATGAATGATATTCAGCCTTGGTGTATTTCAAGGCAATTATGGTGGGGGCATCAAATCCCAGTTTGGTATGGTTATGCTAAAGATATTATCAAGGATAAGACTTTAAACACTAAAAAAGACGATAATAAAAAGCGATTAATAGAATTTGTGGCTCAGAGTCAGGCAGAAGCTATTTCCATGGCTGAAGCTTATTATGGATGCACTGTGAGGATTGATGATCATGCAGATGAGGCAGAAAATAAAGTTGTTAAAATTTGGCGTGATCAGGATGTTCTGGACACCTGGTTTTCTTCAGGTTTATGGTCATTTTCAACGATGGGCTGGCCTAAAAAAACAGAAGAATTGAGCAGGTTTTATCCAACTTCAACATTAGTTACTGCATTTGATATTATTTTTTTCTGGGTAGCACGAATGATTATGCTGGGTTTGCACTTTATGGATGATGTCCCTTTTAACGATATATATATCCACGCTCTTGTGCTCGATGAGCAGGGTAAAAAAATGTCTAAATCCATTGGTAATACTTTAGACCCTCTTGATTTAATTGACGGCGTTCAAATTGATGAATTAATATTAAAGCGCACACGAGGACTTAAAAATCCTGATTCTGCACCGAAGATAGCTAAGGCTACTCGTAAACAATATCCTGAAGGTTTTGAAGCATATGGTGCAGATGCCTTAAGATTCACTCTAGCTTCCATGGCAGGGCAGGGCAGGAATATACGCTTATCAGTTGATAGAATAGCAGGGTATAGAAATTTCGGTACTAAATTATGGTCTGCGGCCACTTTTGGGCAGCTCAACAAATGTACTCCTTCCAATTCATTTTCTCCTAAGGATGTGAATCACGTTTTGAATAAATGGATTGTTTCGAAAGCAAGTAAAACAATTGAAACTGTAACAAATTTTATAGAATCTTATCGATTTAATGATTCTGCTGATGAAATTTACAAATTTTCTTGGGATACATTTTGTTCTTGGTATTTAGAATTAGTCAAACCTATTTTATCTGATTCTCATAATGCTTTTAATAGAGAAACTCGTGAAACCTTTGCTTGGGTCTTTGATCAAATATTAAAGCTATTACACCCTTTTATGCCATTTATAACCGAAGAACTTTGGCATAATTTATCCGCGAACCGAGATAAAATGCTTATAGTTTCCGACTGGCCAGAATTACCTGTAGGTATAAATGAAGAAAGTTCTGTTTCTGATGTTGAGTGGCTCCAAATGTTAATAACAAACTTGCGCTCTGTGCGGGCTGATATGAATATTCCTCCAAGTAAAATGGCTCCTTTATTAGTGCTCTCGGCTAGTTTAGATAAAAAATTAAATTTGTTTGCGGATCAATTGAAGCCTATGGCAAGGGTATCTAGCATAAGTCTTTCAGGAGATGTTCCTCGCGGTGCTCTTCAGACTGTGGTCGATGGCGTTACATATGCTATCCCGCTCGACGGGTTACTTGATAAAACAGTTGAACGAGACCGCTTAAATAAGGAAATCTCCAAGATTGAGGTGGAAATTAGCAAAATAGATAATAAGCTTTCCAATCATGCTTTTGTAAGTAACGCTCCTGAGAAAGTGGTTGTTCTCCAAAAAGACCGCAAGTTATCTTATTTAAATGAACTCGAAAAACTTAATTTAGCCCTAGTAAATCTAAATTAATTAAAGGTCAAAACTCCCAATAACAGGTACGTGATCGGACGGTTTTATTCCGTCTCTGACGTTTTTATCTATCACGAGATCTGTTATGGTGTCTGCCGCCTGAGCAGATAGTAGAATGTGATCAATTCTTATCCCATGATTATTTTGCCAAGCCCCTCGTTGATAGTCCCAGAATGTATATTGACCAGGCCTATTGTCCATTTGCTCAAAAGCTTCTGTAAGCCCTAAGTTTAATAAGCTTCTCCAGTGAAAATGTGTCTCTTTTCGGAAAGCAGCGTCACCGATCCAGCTTTTATAATCATATACGTCTTTATTCCCCGGTATGACGTTGTAGTCACCGGCCAATACAGTAGGCAATTCATCATTCAATAATATTGCAACATGGTCTTTCAAACGCCGCATCCAGTTAAGTTTATATTCATACTTTTTCGTAAAAATGCCATTTTCATCAAATACAGGATTACCATTTGGGAGGTAAATTGATGCTACACGAAATAATTTATTAGGACCTGCTATTATTGCTTCTATATAACGTGATTGCTCATCATTATCATCACCTGGAAGCTTTGTTTTGACCTCTTCGATAGGATATTTAGAGAGTATAGCTACACCGTTATAGCTTTTTTGCCCATGAGTTTCAATATTGTAACCTAGTGTTTCAATCTCTAATCGAGGAAAGGTTTCATCTATTGTCTTTATTTCTTGCAAGCAGACAACATCAGGGTTTGTGGTTTTTAGCCATTCAATTACGGCATGCATCCGTGCATTTATCGAATTTACGTTCCAAGTAGCTATTTTCATACTTAGGTTATTTAACCTCTAGTAACTGCATGTTAAAAATAAGCGTAGCGTTTGCTGGTATGCCTGGGCGCCCTGCGGGTCCATATGCTAAATCACCCGGCACATAAAGTATCCATGCTGAACATGGTTTCATAAGGCTAAGAGCTTCATTCCAACCTTTAATAAAAGCGTTTGCATTGTATTCTAAGGGCTGTCCCCGTTCATAAGAGCTGTCAAAGATATTACCATCAGGAAAATACCCATGATAATTTGCCCTTATTACTTGCGGTCCAATTGGTGAGATTCCATTACTTATACCTTCATTCACTATTTTATATTGTAAACCACTTTTAAGTGTCATAACGCCATCTCTGAGGCTATTTTCCTCATGCCATTTTGCATAATCACCTGTCGCTTCAGGTGCTGCATCAACATATTGTTCTACATTGGTTATTATTTGATCAGAAGGACAAGTTGTTACTTCAGAAATTTCATTTTTTTGACTCAATGTGTCAGGAGTATTCGGCGTACAGGCGATCATAGTTAAGTATGGCGCACTTATAATGAATGATTTTAAGGACATGTTTCTCTCCATTTTTATTTTATAAATTATCTAGCTAATTCTTTCATTGCATTTTCTAATCCCGATAAAGTCATCGGAAACATTCTTTCTTCACCAATTATATCTTGGATCATTTTCGTGGACTGCGAATACTGCCAGTATTTTTCTTCAGTTGGATTAATCCAAATTAAATGTGGATATACATCAGTAAGTCTTTTGAGCCATACTGCTCCTGATTCTTCATTCCAGTGTTCAACTGAGCCACCTCGCATAGCTACTTCATATGGGCTCATTGCTGCATCCCCAACTAAAACGACTCGATAGTCAGATGGAAATTTATGCAGTATGTCCCACGTTGGGGTTACTTCTTTCATCCGCCTTATGTTATCTTTCCAAACATGCTCATAAATGCAGTTATGAAAATAAAAGTATTCTAATCTTTTAAATTCACTTCTAGCTGCTGAAAATAAATCCTCCGCCTGTCTGACATGAGCATCCATTGAGCCACCGATATCAAAAAAGGTCAAAACTTTCACTGCATTTCGTTTTTCGGGTCTCATCTTAATATCAAGCCAACCTTTTTTGGCCGTACCGCGAATTGTACCGTCTAAATCAAGTTCATCAACGGCGCCTTCGCGCGCAAACTTCCTTAACCGTCTAAGGGCAACTTTTATGTTTCTGGTGCCTATTTCACGATCACCGTCTAGGTTTTTAAAATTACGTTTGTCCCATACTTTTACTGCTTTTCCATGTCTTCCTTCTCTTTGTCCGATCCTAATGCCTTCTGGATTATAGCCGTATGCTCCAAATGGTGACTTCCCTGCAGTACCAATATTTTTATTACCGCCTTCATGTCTTTTATCTTGATTCTCAAGTCTCTCTTTAAGTGCTTCCATGATTTTATTGAAGTCCCCGAGAGATTCTATTTCTGCCATCTCCTCTGGGGTTAGGTTAGCCTCTGCTAAAGCTCTAAGCCAATCTGCTGGTATTTCATGGTCTTCTTGCCCAAAAATATCAGATAAATAATCTATTCCGCGAAAAATATGAGAGAAAACTTGGTCAAATTTATCGAGATCTCTTTCATCTTTAACTAACGTTGTCCGTGAAAGATAATAGAATTCATTTAAACTATCATTTGCTACGTTTTTGTCTACGCCCTCTAATAGCGTCAGGTACTCCCTTATGGATACAGGTATTTTAGCGGACCTAAGCTCTTTAAAGAATTTTTGAAACATTATAAGACAGTTTCTCGCTAATTGGTGTAAGGGTTGTTATATCTTTCACAAACTTCAACTCTTTTCAATAGCATGATTAAGACTTATAGAACCTTATTAATAGGTAAAACGTAATTGCAATATGAGAAATTATTTAAGACCAACTATCATTCTTGTTATACTAGCGTTGATGCTCGGTGTAATCTGTCTAAGTTCACCTAAACCAAAAAAGATAAATGAACAAATAATCTTCGATATTGCCTCGACTTATGACGCAAGAATTATTCGTGACACCTATGGGGTACCGCATATTTTTGGCGAAACTGATGCGGACGCTACATTTGGATTTGGTTATGCACATGCTGAGGATGATTGGGAAACCATACAGGATGTATTAATTTCAGCACGTGGTATGTCCTCTCAATTCAAGGGAAAGGCATCGGTAGCTACAGATTATCTGTTTGACTTGTTCAAAGTTAAAGAAGCGGTTGAAAAAAAATATGATACGCATATCAACACAGATACCAAAGCGGTAATAAAAGCTTATGCAGATGCTATAAATTTATTTGGTTTAGAAAATAAAGATAGAGTCCTAGACGGTGTTTTACCAGTAACTGAAGCAGATATTGTTGCTGGATTTACATGGGCAACTCCCTTTTTTTATAGACTGGATGGACAGCTTGAGGAGCTATTTACGAGCGAGAACAAACCTGAAGTTTCACCGTGGCAACAACAATCAAATATGAATTTACCTGAGGCTGTTAGGGGCTCTAATGGATTCGCAATAGCTCCAATTAGATCTGATGATAAACATACTCGTTTAATAGTGAACTCCCATCAACCTATGAACGGCCCATATGCATGGTACGAAGCCCATGTGGTATCTAAAAATATGAATTTTGCAGGAGCTACCTTTCCAGGCACCCCGATACTTGTGCAAGGTGTAAGTCCAGACTTAGGTTGGACACAAACAGTGAATGCCCCTGACTTGGTTGATATTTACTCACTTGAAGTGGATAATATCAAAAGACCATCAAAATACAAACTCGATGGAAAGTGGAATAAATTTGAAAAATCATGGTCAACTTTTCGAGTTAAGCTTTGGGGTCCTTTCTCATTTCCAATAATTAAATCAATTCTTTGGTCTGCTCACGGGCCTGTTCTCAAAACACCAACGGGAGTTTATGCCATTAGGTTTGCTGGTTTGCAGGAGGTAGGTGCAATTCAACAGTGGTACGATATGAGCAAGGCAAAAAATATAGATGAATGGAAAAAAGCAATATCTCAAAATGGTGTACTTAGCTTTAATATAACCTATGCCGATAAAGAAGGTAATATAGGTGAGGTGTATAATGCTAGAATGCCAAAGCGTATTGAAGGAGTTGATTGGACAAAGCATTTACCAGGGGATACATCTGATTTAATTTGGGATGAATACCTATCCACTGATAAACTTCCTCAATTATGGAACCCTTCATGTGGTTGGTTATTTTCAGCCAATTCAACACCCTTTAAAATTACTGACCCTGCATGTGATAATAACCGCTCCGACTATTCAAATACAATGGGTATTGAAGAGAGGTTTACTAATAGAGCAAGACGTTCAATAGCTTTGTTTAGTTCAGACTCCAAAATTTCCGAGTCTGATTTGCTAAAATACAGGTCTGACACACTTTATGACACAGAATCTGAATTAATGAATTTGGTTCAAGCTTTGATAAACACAGTCACAGAAGATCCTTTAGTTATTGAAGCCCAACAAGTTCTCAATAGGTGGGATGGGGATACCAAAAAAGAAAGCCGCGGAGCAGCTTTAGCTGTAATAACTGGCATGCGGACACTAGGTTACGAATATATTAAAAACGAGCAAGAACCGATAGATATGCTGATCAAAACAGCCAAAGAACTTAAAGAGAGATATGGAAGAATTGACCCACAATGGGGAGAAATAAATCGAATGCAAAGAGGTGATTACGACTTACCATTAGATGGAGCTCCCGATATATTGAGAGCAATTTATGCTGATCGAGATGGGATTTCGAAAAGTGGAGTTATGAACGCTTTCGCGGGTGATACTCATATAATGTATGCAGATTGGAATACTGAAGGCGTTTTGGATTTAAAATCAATTCATCAGTATGGATCTGCAACAGTAGATGAGTCCTCTGAGCATTACGATGACCAGGTTGAGATGTTTACTAAGGGTGAATATAAAAATATGCCAATGTACCTTGAAGATGTTATCAAGGTGAAGACACGCGATTATATACCAGGTAAACGGTAGTATTTAGGTGAATGAATATATTATCACTACCCAAATACTACTAATTTAATTTCTATTTTATATCGAATCTATCTGCCATCATTACTTTATTCCATGCTGCGATGAAATCTCGAGTAAACTTATCTTCGGCTCCTGACTCAGCATAAACTTCTGCTAACCCTCGTAATATAGAATTAGAGCCAAATACAAGGTCAACACGTGTTCCTGTGTATGTTAAATCGCCAGATTTACGATTATATCCATTAAATACCTCTTCTGATGAGTCTTCTGCTTCCCACTTAGTTGACATATCAAGTAAATTTATGAAGAACTCATTTGTTAGTGTCTCTGTACTTTTTGTAAAAAGACCATGTTCTACACCATGCGCATTTGCACCTAGGCTTCTCAAGCCACCTATAAGCACAGTCATTTCTGGAGCAGTAAGTCCAAGTAGTTGTGCTCTATCAACAAGCAATGTTTCGGTACTTCTTGGGTCATCAGTTTTCTTATAATTTCGAAATCCATCAAATTTTGGTTCAAGAAGATCAAAGCTTTCTGTGTCAGTTTGAGCATCTGTCGCATCAGTTCTTCCTGCTCTAAATGGCACTGACTTTCCTGAAGCTCTCTCAATTGCTGCACAGCCCCCCAGTACAATTAGGTCAGCCAAGGAAATATTAGTATTTGATTCTGATTTAATTTTTTCAAGAGCAGAAATAACCACATCGGTCCCTTTATTCACTTCCCAGTCTTTTTGTGGAGCTAGGCGAATTCTAGCTCCATTTGCGCCACCTCTTTTATCGGACCCTCTAAATGTTGCTGCGGAAGCCCAAGCGGTTGTAACAAGTTGAGCGGTTGTAAGACTACTCGAAAGTACTTTATCTTTTAAAGATGATAATTCTTTCTCTGTTGGCAAAGGGCCGGTGTGTTTAGGGACTGGATCTTGCCATATAAGTTCTTCATTGGGAACCTCTTTACCAAGGTAACAACTAATGGGGCCCATATCTCTATGCGTTAACTTGAACCATGCTCTAGCATATGCATCTGCAAATTCTTCCGGATTATTTAAAAAGTTTTTAGAAATTTTTGCATAAGCGGGGTCTAGCTTTAGAGCCATATCTGCTGTTGTCATCATTAGCGGCTGCTGTTTAGTGGAATCGTGTGCCGTTGGCGCCATAGGAGCGTTTGATTCTTCAGTGGGTGTCCATTGTACATGTCCAGAATTACTGGTCGTTTGTTCCCAGTCATTTCCCAGCAATACTTCAAAGTATTCCATATTCCATTCATTGGGTGTTGGCGTCCAAGACCCTTCAAACCCTGCAGTAGTGGTATCATTACCTTTGCCTTCACCATGGGTATTGTGCCAGCCAAACCCTTGGGCTTCTATTTTGGCACCCTCTGGTTCTACGCCTACTTTATCTTCAGGACCCGCCCCGTGACCTTTTCCGAAGGTATGACCGCCTGCTACTAACGCAACTGTTTCGTAGTCATCCATTGCCATGCGCGCAAAAGTATCACGGATGTCGTAAGCCGATTTTAGAGGATCCGGATTTCCGTTTGGGCCTTCTGGGTTTACATATATTAACCCCATTTGCACTGCAGCTAAGGGGGTAGAAAGATCTCTATCACCGGAATAACGTTTGTCATCAAGCCATTCTGTTTCGGGTCCCCAATAAATGTCTTCTTCAGGTTCATAGACATCTTCACGCCCACCGCCAAAACCAAATGTTTTAAAGCCACATGATTCCATGGCGACATTTCCGGCCAGTATGAAGAGGTCAGCCCAAGATAGTTTGTTACCATATTTAGATTTGATAGGCCATAGAAGCCGTCTTGCTTTATCTAGGTTTCCGTTATCTGGCCAGCTGTTAAGGGGAGCGAATCTTTGTGATCCAGAGTTAGCGCCGCCTCTGCCATCGTATGTTCTGTATGTACCAGCGCTGTGCCAAGTCATTCGAACAAAAAAACCAGCATAAGTTCCATAATCAGCAGGCCACCAGTCTTGGCTATTTGTCATTAGTTCTGTTAAATCTTTCTTAAGTTCATCTAAGTCTAAACTTTGAAATGCTTCAGCATAGCTAAAATTAGGGTCCATTGGATTAACATTTGATGAGTTTTGATTTAAAACTTTAAGATTTAATTGCTCTGGCCACCAATGATGGTTAGCTATTGCGCCAGTGGCAGTTACTTTATTAGCGCCATGCATTACTGGACATTTTCCTTTAGAATTTCCTGCGGTATCACTCATCTTTTTCTCCAAGTCTTATTGTTCAGTTTTTATATTAGCTATTTAGAAAGGAATGTTCCAATAGATAATACCTTTTTTGCCGATAGCTTCTAGCTATTGGCTAGTAATTTCTGGGGACTTTTTTAGAAAAATTAATTTCTGTGTTGATTATTTTTGTCTGGTTTTCCGTAGTCGCGTCTAAGCCTTTGCCCCATGCGTGTCAGCATTTCGTAATTAATAGTTCCTATTTCATTTGCTTCGTTTTCTAGTTGATCTCCACGGAAAACGACAACTCCCCCGACTTCTTTGTGCATGTGCACGTTGGTAATATCAATCATGGTAAGATCCATGGAGACTCTACCCACAATAGGTACTGCTTCATCATGTAATGTGGCGAAGCCTTTGTTTGAGGCTAAAACAGGAACACCGTCAGCGTATCCTGCTCCAACAATTGCAATTTGCATGTCACGAGGAGCAATATAGCTAGCATTGTAGCCAAGACTGTCTCCTTTGCTTATATTTCTTATTTGGAGTATTGGAGCAAGCAATGTCACCACTGTACGGATATCCTCTTGTTCTGGTTGAGTAGTGGCATAACCTCCATACAGCCCAATACCAGGCCTTACCATTTGAAAGTGATAAGGTTTTCCTAAGTATATTCCTGCTGTATTTGATAAGCTAAGTGGTGTTAGTGGTAATTGGGCTGCAGATTTCTTAAACTTTGCTAGTTGAGTTGCATTCATGGGATGTGTTTTATCTGATGCACATGCTAAATGACTCATTACCCACTCAGGATTAAGTTCGTTCCAAAGGGATCTGTCGCGTGCAAATTCTTTAAACTCTTCTTGATCAAACCCAAGCCTATTCATACCTGTATCAATATGTACTGCAGTGTATGGAGGCTCATTTACACTTCTGCTAACCTGTGCCCAAAACCGCGCTTGCTCTAATGAATTAATAACCGGTTTAAGTTTAGCTCCGAGTAAAACACCTTTATCTCGAGGCGACGGGCCGTTGAGTACATAAATTGCGGAATTAGGCCCTACGCTATCCCGTAAAATTTTACCTTCGCCCGCTGTAGCTACAAAAAAAATACGGCAACCAGCACCATATAAAGCACGACCTATTTGAGTTGCCCCAAGTCCATAGGCATCAGCTTTGACCGAGGCTCCAATTTTTGCATTTCCAGAACGCTCTTTTAATGACTGATAATTATACCTTAAATTCTCCAGATTTACCCGTAAGGTAGGTCGTGATGAATAGCTTATGAGCGGTTGTGACACATTTAACTCGTTTTTTAATGGCCGCCGCTGAAGCGGTCATCGGGGGCAAGGTTACCAAATTTGGTCAGATCTGGGTTAAATGATAGCTTAACAGTACCAATAGGCCCATGTCGCTGCTTTCCAACAATAATTTCTGCTTTTCCATGCAACTGCTCCATGTCTTCCTGCCATTTCAAATGCTCTTCTGTGCCTTCAGAGGGCTCTGAGCGTGCAAGGTAGTACTCTTCACGGTAAACAAACATAACAACATCAGCATCTTGTTCAATTGAACCTGACTCCCTCAAATCAGACAATTGAGGGCGTTTATCCTCTCGCTGTTCAACTTGTCTGGATAGTTGTGCTAGGGCCAATATTGGAATATCCAGTTCTTTAGCAAGAGATTTGAGCCCCTGAGTAATCATTGAAACCTCTTGAACTCGATTTGTGGAGTTATTCATTCCTGCCCCACCAGTTAAAAGTTGGAGATAGTCTACTACTATCATATCTAGACCTATCATTCGTTTAAGTCTGCGAGCTCTGGCTGAAAGTGCCCCAATAGAGATACCCCCTGTGTCATCTATATGTAATGGCAAGCTAGATATTTCGTCCGCACTATCACGCATATGCTCATACTGTTCTACTGTAATATCGCCTCTGCGTATTTTGTGAGATGGAACCTGAGAATGTTCAGATAAAAGTCTTGTCGCAAGCTGTTCGGAGCTCATCTCCAAAGAGAAAAAGCCTACAATACCACCCTCAGATGTTTTCTCTATTCCATTATCGTCTTTTTCAGATTTATATTTTTTAGCTATATTAAATGCTATGTTTGTGGCTAGGGATGTTTTGCCCATTGATGGGCGACCAGCAAGAATGATAAGGTCAGATCTGTGCATTCCCCCTAACTGTCTATCAAGGTCTATAAAACCTGTTGAAGTTCCTGATAAATGGCCATCGCGCGTGAACGCGGCTGATGCCATTTCAATAGACTTAATTAGTGCTTTTTGAAAATCAATAAATCCGTTCTGTGTTCCGCCAAGCTCCGCGAGGTTATAAAGTTGGCCCTCAGCATTGATTATTTGTTTATGAGCATCTGCTTCATTGTCAGGGTCTGTAGCCTCATTTTTAATTTCGTCTCCTAAACGGATGAGTTCGCGCCGTATCGCCAGATCAAAAATAAGTTTTGCATATTCTGGCGCAGCTGAACTTGATGGTGCGTTATCCAAAAGTAGTGCAAGGTATTCCACGCCACCTATGTCGACTAACGTCTCGTCTTGCGAAAACCTATTTTTGAGGACTATGGCGTCAGCTAGATTTCCGCGCTCTATTAAAACGGCTATTGAGTCAAAAATTCTAACATGGATTGGATTGTAAAAATGTTTAGCTTTTACAATGCCCGAAACACGATGATAGACCTCATTATCATACAAAAGGGCACCAAGAAGTGCTTGCTCAGCTTCTTGACTTTGAGGTGTTGAGTCTAGATCAGATTTTGGTGATTCTTGATAATTTGAATTTACTGCCATATCATTCTTTATTCCAAGATTGCTAAGTCTCATAGCCTTAAAATTATTATTTTAACTTTGAAAGTCATTATAAAATTTTATCCACAAACAATCATGTGGAAAACGGGGATAATATACCATGGAAAGAGTTTAGGTTATGCAATGCTTGGTTCAAAGGTTTCTGCTATGTCATTATATCTCTCAGGTAATAATTTATTAACTCAATAAAGCTTGGCATTTGTTCAATGTTCCCCTACTGTTCTTTTATGATGAAATCCCGTATTATAGGTTTTGATCCATCCTTAGTATCTTTTGGGTGGGGTATAATTGATGCTCATGGTATGAAAATAAAGCATGTCGCCCACGGGGTCATTAAGCCTGTGTCTAAAAATGACCTGCATATTCGTCTTCGGGAACTCTTTGTAGCTATTACTGAAATCATTAAGAATTACTCTCCTGAAGCAGCAGCAGTTGAGGAGGCTTTCATGAAAAATAATCCTGCTAGTGCGATTAAATTAGGCCATGCTCGGGCAGCTTGCTTAATACCCTCGAGTTTAGCAGGCATCGATGTTGGGGAATATTCGCCACGTTCTGTTAAAAAATCTGTTGTTGGTACTGGAGCAGCCGATAAGTCACAGGTTGCGCATATGATAAATGTTTTACTGCCTTATAGTAAAGTTGTAGCTGGTGATGCGGCAGATGCGCTGGCTGTTGCAATATGCCATTCGCAAAATATGAATTCTTTAAAAAATATATATGGGAAGGCTTCATGATAGGCATGCTGACCGGAACTTGTCTTGTAAAAGGTGAGGGTGAAATTATTATCGACGTAAATGGGGTCGGATATTTAGTTCAATGTTCCTCCAAAGCTAGTGCAGATATCACGGTTGGGGAAACTGTGTGTATGCATATCGAAACACATGTTCGAGAACAAGCAATAACGTTATACGCTTTTGAAACTGAAGATGAGCGGTCATGGTTTGTGCATTTACAATCAGTTCAAGGCGTAGGCCCTAAAGCGGCATTAGCAATTCTTGATATTTTGAGTCCAAGCCAAATTCTTTCATCTGCTAGCCTAGGTGATAAAAAAGCTTTCGCACAAGCCAAAGGGATAGGACCAAAGTCTGCAAGTCGAATAGCCAGCGAGCTAGCATCAAAGCCTCTACCTAGAACAAGAGGTTTATTAGGTTCAAATGCTTCTAAATTAGATAGTCATTTATCACATTCAGACAGCAAAAAAATTGAAAATACGGAATTAACCCTAAGAAATGACGCAATATCCGCTCTTGAAAATTTAGGTGTTGGGCAATCTGATGCATTGCGAGCGGTTGCAAGAGCCTACAATATAATAGATGGTGCGCCTTTGTTGGATGACCTGATTAAGTTGGCACTAAAAGAACTGGGTAAGTAGTTGGAAGACCAAAATAGAATTATTGATGCTGATAACCAATTTGGTGACGGTTATGACCGTGCTTTGAGGCCATTGTCTTTCAGTGACTTTACTGGCCAAAAAGATGTAGTAAAGAATCTCAAGGTTTATGTGGATGCTGCAAGGCGCAGAGAAGAATCTTTAGATCACATATTGTTATCTGGCCCCCCAGGATTGGGTAAGACTACACTTGCACAAATTGTTTCAAGAGAGTTAGGCGTTAATTTTCGATCAACATCTGGTCCTGTAATTAGCAAAGCTAGTGACCTGGCGGCGTTGCTGACAAACTTAGAGCCCCGCGACGTTTTATTTATTGATGAAATACATCGTTTAAATCCAAGCGTCGAAGAGGTTTTATATCCAGCTATGGAAGATTTTGAACTAGATCTGATTATTGGAGATGGGCCGGCTGCTAGGTCAATTAAAATTGATTTAGCCCCCTTCACATTAATAGGAGCTACAACTAGAGCCGGACTTTTGGCTACCCCGTTGAGAGACCGGTTCGGTATACCAATCCGTTTAGAGTTTTACTCAACTCAAGAGTTGACTGCGATTATACTCCGAAGTTCCAAAAAACTTGATATGAATTTAACAAAGGACGGAGCTAAAGAAATTGCAAACCGTTCACGTGGTACCCCCAGAGTTGCAGGCCGACTTCTTCGGCGAGTGAGAGACTTAGCCGAAGATAGTGGTTATGTTGAAGTTAATCACAAGGCTGCAAATGAAGCTCTTTTGAGGTTGGGCGTTGATGCAACTGGTTTGGATCAGCAGGATAATAGTTATTTAAAGGCAATATGTGAGATGTTTTATGGTGGTCCTGTTGGCGTCGATACTTTAGCTGCAGCATTATCTGAAGCTCGTGATGCTATTGAGGACGTAATTGAGCCGTATTTGATACAATTAGGTTTTTTACAGCGAACTCCTAGAGGTAGAGTTGCAACTCCAAGAGCATATACGCACCTAGGGTTGCAGATACCTAAAAATAATATGACCCCTGAGATTGATGGCGAGAAATAGATGGACTTAATTCCTACAGCGGGTGAATTTAAAGGTAGAGAACATTACTACCCAATACGTGTATTCTATGAAGATACTGATTTTACGGGTATCGTATATTATGCAAATTATTTGAGGTTTTTTGAAAGAGCTAGAAGTAGTTTTTTTAGATCGGTTGGGTTTAAACATGCTGAGCTATGGAATTCTGAGGAGCCAATTGCTTTTGCAATCAGGAGTATTCACCTTGAGTATATGAAGTCTGCAAAAATAGATGATGATTTAAACATTGTTACTACTTACGATAAAATAAAAGGTGCACGACTTTGGGTGAATCAATCGTGTTATAGGGGTGATGAATTACTTGTTACCGCTTTCAGTGAAGCAGCATGTATCTCACCTGAAGGAAAGCCTAAAAGGGCACCAAGTTGGATGATTAATCAATTATCGCAATATTTACTAACTGATTAACTTTGCATCAACATAAGGAGCAACACAATTACAAATAAAGATCAGCTATTTTTACTCCCCAATGATTTCTTTGACAATGGCAGGCAAGAGTATTGCCCTGAGTGTGCGGAAATGTGGGGTATTATAAATTACTTTCCAATTATTAAGCCTAGTTTACAGATTATTTACACTTCGATTGAAAAGCCAAGAAAAAAGTTAGTAGATATGATTGGATACGAAAATCAAAATTGCCCTACTTTGATACTTAGTAATAAAAGTCCAATTTATCAGAATTGCGGACTTTTATCAGTTAATGGATACAATTTTTTAAATAATGTTCGCGATATTGGCCGTTATTATAGTCACCGGTTTGGAACATCTTACCCTAGAGGCGCGTGAATTTTTATTGCCTGGGTTAACTTTTGCTATTAATCGTTTCTCCGATTTCAGGGCCAATGCTGCCAAATATAATATTTTCTTTATCACATATATCTAGAACTTTGTTTCCATTTGAGTCTTGATAATAAATACTAGCTTGTTTGGTAACAATTTCTCTTTTTACTTTGTTTTCAATTGGCTCGTATGGAGGGTTGTCTATAATTGTAATGGCGTATTGTATCTTTGTCTGTGCAGGAAGCTCTACTTTTTTTAACTCAGAAACTTCAATACATGTTTCCATGGGAGCAATATTAGGATTAGTCAAATTTTGATTTTCAGGTACTGTCTCACAAGACAATAACCCAATAAACAGTAAGATGCTTGAATTTTTGATGTTGAATCTCAATGATAACTCCTGTGCAGACTACTTAACATATTATTATAAATTAAGCTAATTAGTGTTAAATTTTCCACTGGGTATTACAAAAAGTTTATTAAGTTGTTATTAAATATCAAAAACTTATTTATATAGTAGATATTTTATTAAGCTTTGTTTGTTATATGAACATACTAGTAAGTGAAGAAATGGAGCAGGTGCTGTGCAATTATTTGAATTATTTTTACAAAGCAATTCTTTGGATGCAATTGTTACTAGTGATTTTTCTTTTAGTTCTTTATTTTTGCGAGCAGACTGGGTTGTTAGGGGAGTGATGCTTATTCTAATGGCAGCGTCTATTTGGTCTTGGGCCATAGCTGTTGACAAAGGGATTATGATTTTTTCTTTAAATAAGCATGCAAAAACATTTGAGGATATTTTTTGGTCAGGTAAAACTCTTGATGAACTTAAGGTTGAGTTAAAAGATAGTTTACGTGATCCTATGTCTCGTGTTTTTTCTGCGGCCATTAAAGAATATGATGAATATAGTTCTTTAAAAATTAAATCTAATGCATCTATGTCATCCCAGTACCGAATAGATAGCATCATGAATTTAATTGTGAATAGGGAGTTGTCAAAGCTAGAGAGAGGTATGACTACACTAGCAACAATAGGCTCCTCATCAGTTTTCATAGGTTTGTTTGGTACAGTATGGGGAATTATGAACTCTTTCCGCGCTATTGCAGCTTCGCAAAATACAAGTTTAACTGTGGTAGCTCCAGGTATAGCCGAGGCACTTTTTGCTACCGCTTTAGGTCTTATGGCTGCAATTCCAGCCGTTATTTTTTACAATAAATATACCGCTGATCTGAACAAGTATGGCGGGCGCCTTGAGGGGTATGCGGATGAACTATCTGCTATTTTATCAAGGAAAATTTCTAAGAATACATAACTGGAGAAGTAATTGACTAATTTTCGTGAAGGAAACAAACATCGGAAAAGTCATCGGCTTGATTCTAAATTAAAATCTGAAATTAACATTACTCCTTTGGTTGACGTTATGCTGGTTCTTTTAATTGTTTTTATGATAGCTGCTCCACTATTAAGTGTTGGGGTTCCTGTGAATTTACCAAAAACTGAGGCTAAAAGTTTATCATCCCAAAAAGACCCTTTAACAGTAACAATAGATTCTAATGGTAAGGTTTTTATTCAAGAGGAAGAGATCGCATTTGGTCAATTGGCAGCGAAACTCAATGCAATTAGTGAAAACGGATATAAGGAGAAAATTTACATTAGGGGAGACCGTTCAGCTGATTATGGAAAGATTTTGAAAGTCATGGCGCGAATAAATACAGCGGGTTTCGAAAATATCGGATTGGTAACAGACCCAATTAATCAATAGATGCGCTTTGGTTTTTTGATATCACTATTATGTCATTTGACTGCACTGGTGGGTGGGGTATTTCTATTTGAAACAAAGCTAGAAAATTTACCAAAATCTACAATTGTCCCTATAAATTTAGTTACAATTTCAGATAACACGGACATTAAAGGCACATATATTAAAAAACCCCCTATAGAAGATAAAATACGTGTCAGGAAAAATGATGTAAAGTCTTCTTCATTAAATAATGAAAGAGATTTTAAAGACCCTGCTAATGAATTTGATTTAAATAGTGATGCTTCTGGAAAATATGTATTTGATTTAGAAAAATTAGCATTAATGGTTGATAAAAACCAAGAAAATAGCATGCAAAGACTTAATAACTCCACTTCATTGCCCGACGATAATGACACAATTGAAAGGTTATCCAAAGGAGAGGGCAATGAAATGACTGTTAGTGAAGTAAATGCACTGCAGTCAGCAATGTACCGTTGTTGGAGAATACCAGTTGATGCTGTGAACCCAGAAAATTTAGTTGTAAAACTTGAGGTAGAAATGCTCCCAGGAGGTTTTGTTCAAAATGTTCAAGTCATCAATCGATCGGAGCAAAGGCAACTGGATCCAGGAAATACTTTTTGGGATGTGGCTGAACAAAGAGCTGTTAGGGCAGTTTCGCAGTGTGCTCCCTATAGTTTTTTGCCACTAAAAAAATATAACCAATGGAAAAAAATTACTCTTAATTTTAGACCTGAGCTATAGAAGGAAGCTATGAAAAAACATAACGCTTTAAGAAGTACTTTTAACCATATCAGTTCATATTTTTTTCTAATGATTATATACTCTTTTTCCGCAGGAGCCCAGCTCACGATTGACATAACAAAAGGAAATATTGACCCAACCCCGGTGGCTGTTCCAAATTTTTTGGCCGAGAGTGCTGAATTATCTCAACTTGGGGGTGATATGGCGTCAGTTATAAGAAGCAATTTGAAACGATCAGGACTTTTTGTGTCTTTAAATCCTGATGGTTTTTTAGAG
>Ga0233444_10000849_pt1 | contig 37228 bp, 35 predicted proteins | sample SI_124_October20_6_FD_182792 | JGI IMG/M metagenome (GOLD analysis project Ga0233444, IMG submission 182792) | Seawater microbial communities from Saanich Inlet, British Columbia, Canada - SI_124_October2016_10_MG | ecosystem: Environmental > Aquatic > Marine > Inlet | place: Canada: British... | reverse complement strand
ATCTAGTAATCCGTGAATGCCATATATTGTGTCATTAGATATTCACAGTGTTTAATCTAATTATCGAAGTTAACAGGTTGGTATTGCTTAGTGAGAAATAACTATGTTGTCTGTTCAAATGTGCGAGCATCAGCTTGTCCAGCCTGAGGGTTTTATCAAATTACAACCTAACGGTTAGGAGTGCTTATCGCATTATCTTCACTCGCGATATTTTTCAGAGTTTCCTTTACGAATATAATAGTTGTATTGGTCTTTAGTATGATCTTGATGTACGAGTTGATGTCCCAAAAAACTACAGAATTTGGGAATATCCCGTCTGGTGGATGGATCACTGGCCTTAATATGTAATATTTCACCATCAGTCATATCTCTAATTTTATTATGCAACATCATAACCGGCTCAGGACAAAATAAACCTAAAGTATTTAACTGATTATCTACTTTCAAATTAGCCATCAGGATTATCTCCGCATCACTAAAAATACTGGGATTTACGATGTAATCAGGGCGGACACTGTAATTCCACCAGCCTTTAAAGTGTAGTAACACACTATTTTACTTGTTGCCAACTTTGACAATAACCCTCTACTTGTATGCCATTCTATCGCAATGTTAATATTGCCTATGGCTAAAAACAGTTGCTTCATTGACCAATGTAAAAATCGTACCGGTTCCGGTGCAGTGGGCCGTATAGTGACTTAACTGCATAGCCTGTTTTCAAACTGACCAAACAATCACTGCCTATTGCAGCAAAAATACTATATTACTTGCTTATATACTTTGTCATTGCATAATGGATCGCATGAATAGAAGCTATAATCATAGCTGATGATAGAGCTGCGCTATAGCATTAAAAATATGCTTGAAATCTGCATATCACTGACGAATTTTGGCTAAATCTGGGCCAGCAATGTGCAAATATTTTGGGCGCTGGGATGATATTTGTCTATTGCTGACTTTACTCATCGTATTCTACAGCGTTTGCTTAGTTACTCAATCTTTCACGCAAGTATACTAAGGCAACATGTTAATATTATGCAATGCTAGATGTTTTAGGTCACTTACGGTGGCTGTATCTGATAAATAATTTTATGGTAATCATTTAATTGGTTATAATTTCAACGATGTATCCGCTGAATTTGTTAGCTATAGTAAAACTAGTTTGCATTAACTAGATGGCACCTTTATTGTCCACGAATCCACTGTTTGATATTGGCATGCTGGTCAGTTCGCCTTTGCTGCAAATATTGATCAGATTAATTTACAGTAAATGTTTGATTCAAGAAGCCGTAAACACAATCTTAAATTGCTTTCGTATATGAAAGAGACATTACATGATCACAAAGCATAGACCGGTTACTGGGGCAGATTTATTGGATCTACAAGATCAGTTGCAATTGTCAACCAATGATATCCGATGGGTACTCGGTTTGAGTTCAAATCGATGGTGTTTTTTGACCCATCCAGATAATATCCATTATCCAGTTAAGAATATTTCTTTAGCTCTTTTGGCTCGGTTTTATAGCCAAAACCCTGATCGTTGTCCAATAAATGCTGCGCCTGATGCAGATGAATTGCGTACAACGGTTAAAGTTAATTTAAAAACGTTGGCAGTCTTACTAGGTAAGGAGCCTGTTTCAGCACATCGCTGGATTAAACAGGGTGGAAAAATGTCTCCTCCGGTGGCACGCCTAGCTAAACACCTGTCAGATGTATCCAGTACAGGTAATATAAAATATTGGCATGAGTTACTCAACCAAGAAGCTAACAGTCGGGGTCTGGGAGATGTGTTGGAAACAGGTTCTTGGAGTAGCTTCAGTGATAATATTCGTAAAAATCAACCTTAAATGATTAGTGTAGGGCTGTATATCTTAGCCTATTCAATTAATCTGACGGCATTTTTATCCAGCGATTTTAGTTTTGGATACCTTGTTGTTATTAGTAATCTGATTAGTGAATAAACGAACCTTGCATTGATTTGCCATTATCTGTGCAGACTTGTGTTTTGCATAGTCCACATCTTTCCCAGCCTGTTCCAGATAAGGTAATGCCTGCTTACATCTTTTCCTCTGTGACAGATAATGACCAAAGTTAAAGGCTATCTGGCTACTCGGCTGTATTGCGAAAGCCCGTTTGAACGCCTGTTCTGAAGCTTGCCATTGTTGTTCATGATTTTTGTACATGGCTAGCGCTAACTGTATCTGGCCATTATTTTGGTACAATGTAAGTCCCTGTTGTAGCCGCTCGAATGCCAGTTTAGTCTGTCCTTGAGCTAAATAGGCTGGGCTGAGACAGGCGTATAGCTTGGCAGCCAGGTGTGGGCTGCTATTGGAATCTTCTGTCCAGTTGCTTGTGCTGCAGCTTCCTAGAACTAGCGAAACTAGACTAGCTGCTAAAACTGGTCGAATGAAATATGCTGTTTTTATCATCACTGTTGCCAACCTACCTTTCATCATAATTACAGTATAGCTGTAATTTTTGAGCGTGCTGTATGAGCATAGTGAATGCCTTGGATGTCGTAACCGCTTTTGTCTGGACTACGTTTGGCTGGATATTGTAAGGCTATTTTCTAGAGACTTGTGTGTCTTTTTATCTTGGATTACGAGATATTTTAAAGCATAACAAAACTTTTCTTATATGGTCTTTGATCACGATTGCGTTCCCTATTTCCCATGCTTTATTATCAGGTAATAGGCATCATAATATTTTCGTATTCCATTAAGATCACTTGATGATAGGGTCATATTGACGGATGTGGACTCACTCATAACGCAGATTGTCCTACCTATCCAGCCATCGGTGGTGTGAGTATTAAGTGATGATTTCCACACCATACTGGACATTATGATACGATTGTTATCTGGGAAATATTTGCTAAAAGTACAACGCATATAATCTCCAGATACGCAGCTTAAAAACACTTTTTCGCAGCTTGATGAATAATTTGTTAGTCTCTAGATTAAAATAATGCAGTAAAAGAAATCAGTGCTGCCAGCAGCATGCTCTTTTACATACTAAAACTGTTTATGGTATTCACGATAGCCAATAGCATCACCTGCTGTCACTGTTACTGCCCGAAGTACGTTTACAAAGTACTATTAATTATCTGATCTGGCACGGCTATGCCAGCGAATATGTAGTAGCACAGCTATAAATAGAGTGCTGATCAACATAGCTAACGTCCAGTCTGAGGTATTGGTTGTTGGTACTGCAAAGATAAAATAAATCAGTAGTAAAAAGCTTAGCCAGGTCATGGATAATAAGTGTTGTTTAATCATACCTGGCAGGAATAATAATAGTGGCAGCGTTTTGATGCCAATGACTATCCAGGCATTGGCTATTAATGGATGGTTTAAAGTGGTGAGGATCAGGTAAGCGAGCAGCGCGGTATACAGCGCCATACTAATTATCCGGCTGTAGCGACGTTTAGTGGTGTAGTCCATAACTCAGAGTAAACCGAGCACAGTTTCAGGTGGTCGGCCAATAACTGCTCGATGTCCGCATATGGCGATGGGGCGTTCAATCAACTTGGGCATAGTGGCCATGGCATCTACCAGTTCATTTTCCTGTAGAGTTGGATTGGCTAGTTTAGCGTGTTGGTATTCAACTTCACCTGTGCGTATAAGGCTGCGGGCACCCATTTTCAGCAGGCCAAGTAGCTGTTTGATTTCATCTACAGTAGGTGGATCATCTAGATATAAACGCACCTTTGGCACAATACCCCTTTGTTGTAGCAAATTGAGTGCAGTACGTGATTTTGAACAATCTGGGTTATGGTAAAGAGTTATAGACATGGTTCTGGCCTTGTTAGTTTTGATATGTTTAAACGATTTTGGTGAATAGCTTTTTGATAAAATCCAGAACCTGTGCGGTGGGGATATCCTGACTAGCAAGGGTGTTGCGATTGTGATATTCCAATACTTCGGTCTTTATTCCATGGTCACCAATGACAATGCGGTGGGGAATACCGATTAGTTCAGCATCGTTAAACTTGACTCCGGCACGCACTGATCGATCATCCAACAGTACGTCAATACCTTGTGCCTGTAGGTCGTCGTAGAGCTTATCGGTATAGTGCTTTACAGGATAAGATTTGTCGTAATTCAGAGGTACTAATATCAGTTCAAATGGTGCTATTGCGATGGGCCAAACGATGCCTTTTGCATCATGATTTTGTTCAATCGCTGCGGCCACAATACGGGAAATCCCAATGCCGTAGCAGCCCATCCACATCGCTTGTTTTTGGCCATGTTCATTCAATATATTAGCATTCATAGCACGAGCGTATTTGTCACCGAGTTGGAAAATATGACCTACTTCAATACCTCGTTTGATTACTAACTGGCCTTGGCCACAAGGGCTAGGATCACCGTTGACTACATAACGTAGATCAATTGCTTCAGTATAGCTGCAATCTTTTTCCCAGTTGGTACCTATATAATGGTGGTCGATGCTGTTGGCACCGCAGGTAAAATCTGCCAGCGTGGTAACAGCAAAATCAGCAAGTATGCTAATCTTGAGCCCTACTGGGCCGATAAAACCGGGTTCAAGGTCCATTTCTTGGCGAATGCGTTGCTCCGGAGCTAGGGTCAATGGGCTTGCAACTAGAGGGTGTTTTTCTGCCTTGAGTTTATTAAGATGATGATCCCCTCTCAGCAGCAGTGCTACCAAGGGTTGTTGTCCATGCTCATCTACCACACCCAATACTAATATGGTTTTGACACATTGGGATCTCGGTAGGGCTAAAAATTGGCTGACTGCATCAATGGTTTTATGGCTGGGCGTATGTACTTTTTGCAAAGTTTGCGTCGGGACAGTGCGGTGCTGGTTAGGCGCCAGAGTCGTTGCCAGTTCGACATTGGCAGCATAATCACTGTTATCACTAAAGGCAATATCATCCTCACCGGCACTGGCCAGCACATGGAATTCCTGTGAGGTATTACCGCCAATGCTACCAGAATCTGCGTTTACAGCGCGGAACTCAAGACCAAGACGAGTAAAGATGTTCGTGTAAGCTTGATGCATGGCAATATAGGTTTGTTGTAGAGAAGGCTGGTCTATATGAAATGAGTAAGCATCTTTCATAATAAACTCACGGGCGCGCATAATCCCAAAGCGGGGTCTGACTTCATCACGAAATTTGGTTTGGATCTGATAAAAGTTGATTGGTAGCTGTTTGTAGCTGCTAAATTCCCGGCGCGCTAGAGCAGTAATTACTTCTTCATGGGTAGGACCGACGCAAAAGTCACGTAGATGTCGATCCTGTAGGCGTAGCAATTCCAATCCATAGTCATTCCAGCGCCCAGATTCCTGCCATAATTCAGCCGGCTGGATAGCGGGCATCAGCAGTTCTTGGGCGCCTGCAGCATCCATTTCTTGCCGTACTACTTGCTCTACCTTACGCAGGCATCGCAGACCTAAGGGTAGCCATGTATAAAGCCCAGCAGCTAGTTTGCGGATCATGCCTGTGCGCAGCATCAATTGATGGCTAATGATTTCTGCATCAGCAGGTGATTCTTTTTGAGTAGCGATTAGGAAGTGACTGGCACGCATAATTTATAATTCCAAAATTCGTCAATTGAACACAGATATGTTTACAAAAATGTAATAAAAATTCAAAGTTTTTTCGTCCAGTTTGCCAATAACCAATACAAACTTTGAATCAATACTTTAATCTTGTATTTACTTGAGTGACCATTCTCTAGTGCTACCGCAAGTGTGTACTGAATTTATATGTATTTTGCCACTATTGTGTTGAAACAGCCTGCTATATTAAGTGTCTTTTCTGCAATTATAAATGAGCGATAACAAATTTATGCATTAAGTGATTTTGCCATAGACATGTGTCACTTATTATATGCTATATGCCGCGTCAATCATGGTTTGATTCACGTTGTGTGATGAAACTTCTGGCCGTCATTTGGCGATGCATCATAAAGCACATAGTATACTAATGATTGTATTGGCTATTGTTATGGTAATCATTTAACATTTTCATATATTATATGAATTAAATAAATCTGTTAGATAAGCCCAATTAAATTTACCAATAACTCCAGTGATAACCGTGTGAAACAGCAACTTGAGCCTATCGTCCAGCGCATTAATTCGTTGGCTAAGCATCCGTTGTTGGTAGCCGTTGATGGTTGCGGCGGTGCAGGCAAATCGACCACTGCCCAGGCACTGAAGACGTTGGTTGAACCGCGCCACTCAGTCCAGATAGTCAGCCTGGATCATTTTTATACGCCGATTTCAGCTGCTCAGCAGACTCTAGTTAAGGATAAACAGGCCCGCGATCATTATTTTAATAGCAAGGCTTTCCGACAACATATTCTGTTTCCCTTGTCTATGGGGCAGGATATCACATATCAGCGTCAGGATTGGTTGACAGCCACATCAAGTGGAGCCTATCAGATCAGGGCTCAAGGAGTGATTATTATCGATGGTGTATATGCTTTTTCCAGGTGTCTGCGAGATACCTATCGCCTGTCAATTTATGTGGATACACTACCCTTAATGCGCCTGCAACGGTTGCAGGCCAGAATTCAACCCAGTGTTGACTGGATTAGTCACTGGTGTGCAACGGAAGAGTGGCACCATCGGTATGAACAAACACGTTTAGCCGTTAATTACTTAATTTATGGGTGATTTGCTCCATCAAAAATTAATTGTTGGTATCAATGGGGGTAAACCCCTTGACTAGTTGATCCATTGCCTGGACTTGCTCCAGGAACGGCTTTAACTGGCCTAGAGGTAGGGCACAGGGTCCATCGCATAGGGCATGATCTGGCTGTGGGTGTGCTTCGAGAAACAGTCCCGCAATGGCTTGGGACATGCCTGCAAGTGCCAGTTGGGTTACCTGAGCTCGGCGTCCATCAGCTGAATTAACTAAAGCGCCAGGCTTTTGAAGGGCATGGGTTACATCAAATAGCACGGGATAGCCAAATGATTTCATAATGTTAAAGCCAAGCATATCCACCACCAGATTATTGTAGCCAAAGCAACTGCCCCGTTCACACAACATCAGCTGTTGATTGCCGGCTGCGATAAATTTATCCAAGATATGCTTCATTTCCTGAGGCGCTAAAAACTGTGCTTTCTTGATATTAATTATCACCCCCGTTTTAGCCATAGCTGTGACTAGGTTGGTTTGGCGTGACAAAAAGGCTGGCAGTTGAATTACATCAGCAACTTGTGCACAGGCTTCAGCTTGGCCAGGTTCATGAACATCTGTGATAATAGGTACGTTGAAACGTGCCTTTATATCAGCCAGAATCTGTAGGCCGTGCTCAAGGCCTGGGCCACGGAATGAACCTATTGAGGAGCGATTGGCTTTATCAAAAGATGCCTTGAACACATAATTTATTCCTAAGGTGCGGGTGGTCGTTGCATAATGTTCAGCAATTTCCATCGCTAGTGTGCGTGATTCAAGTACATTCATGCCTCCAAATAAGGTAAATGGACGATCATTACCAATTTGTAGACCAGCGGTATCAATAGTGATATTGAACATTGTTATTCCGTATTACCAGACTTGTTTTTATGCAATCAACACAGGTTAGTATTGTAACAGGATTCAACTGGCTTATTGTGTTAGTTTTCGTAGTCGGTCACACTATACTCACTATATTTGGTATGCAAGAAATTAAGTATTATTAAGAATGCTTAGAAATGCATCTATACCCTGTAATTGCTGTATATGGATACCTAAGCAACGGTTGTTATTGGGTCATGCCAGCTATACAAAAGTGGCTATTACACTTGATTTGTTTATCTGTATTATCTATATTTAGTGCCCAATTTTTGAAGAAGGCACTATATGTAGTATTTGTTCGCTCAAATACACTCACGTTGGCAAAACAATTGATCATATTTCCCTCTTGTTTGTTTACCCGCAACGTCAATTACATTAGGTAGTCAGTGACGAGTAAAATGATGCAAAATTTGATGGTTACTAAACGTGATGGTCGGCAGGAGAAGATCGACCTAGAAAAAATACACCGCGTGATTGGCTGGGCCGCAGAAGGCCTACAGAATGTCTCTGTTTCCCAAGTCGAAATTAAATCTCATATTCAATTTTTTGATGCCATCAAGACCCATGATATTCATGAAACCATCATTAAATCTGCGGCTGATCTGATTGACGAAGAAACCCCTGATTACCAATACTTGGCAGCACGCCTAGCTATATTTCATCTACGTAAACAGGCATTTGGTCAATTTAATCCTCCCCACTTACTGGATCATGTCAAACGCCTGGTTAACATGGGCTGCTATGACAGTCATTTGCTGGAAGATTATAATAGTGACGAATTTGAACAGCTCAATAATTTCATGGACCATTGGCGTGATATGAATTTCAGCTATGCAGCAGTTAAGCAAATGGAAGGTAAGTACTTGCTGCAGAATCGAGTCACCGGTGCCATCCATGAAAGCCCCCAGTTCCTTTATATGCTGGTGAGTGCCTGTTTATTTGCAGCTTATCCAAAGGTAACCCGGCTGGATTACGTAAAGCGGTTTTATGATGCAGTATCATTATTCAAGCTGTCTTTACCAACACCCATTATGTCCGGTGTGCGTACTCCAACCCGGCAATTTAGTTCATGCGTATTGATAGAATGTGGTGATTCTCTGGACTCCATTAACGCCACTGCCGGGGCCATCGTCAAATATGTTAGTCAACGTGCGGGCATCGGCATCAATGCTGGGCAAATACGGGCATTAGGAAGCCCTATACGTGGTGGTGAGGCATTTCATACGGGCATGATCCCTTTTATTAAACACTTTCAAACAGCTGTAAAGAGTTGCTCTCAGGGCGGGGTTAGGGGAGGTGCAGCAACACTATTTTATCCACTTTGGCATTTAGAAGTAGAGTCTTTATTGGTGCTGAAGAACAATCGTGGTGTGGAAGAAAATCGGGCTAGGCACATTGATTATGGGGTGCAATTTAACCATTTGATGTATCAAAGATTGATTAAGGGAGGCCACATTACTTTATTTAGCCCGTCGGATACTCCCGGACTTTACAATGCTTTTTTTGCCGACCAAAATCAATTTAAAGTCTTATATGAAAAATATGAATCTGATCAGACCATTCGCAAGCGCACTGTAAAGGCTGTGGATCTGTTTAGTAAATTTGTTCAAGAACGAGCACAAACTGGGCGTATCTACCTGCAAAACGTAGACCATTGCAATACCCACGGTCCATTTGATCCCCTCGTCGCACCGATCAGGCAAAGTAACCTTTGCTTGGAAATTGCTTTGCCGACAGCACCACTAAATAGTGTTGCTGATGAGTCAGGCGAGATTGCATTATGTACTCTATCAGCATTTAATCTGGGAACCCTTGATTCCTTGGCTGATCTGGAAGACCTGGCTGACCTGATTGTACGAGCTCTTGATAGTCTGCTCAGTTATCAGGATTATCCACTTCCTGCCGCCCACAGGGCCAGTAAAAAACGTCGCACTTTGGGTATTGGTGTAACTAATTTTGCTTATTACTTAGCCAAAAACAGTGTGCGTTATTCTGATGGTACGGCCAATGGTTTAACGCATCGTACCTTTGAGTCCATTCAATACTACTTGTTACTGGCTTCAAATCGCTTGGCACAAGAGCAGGGAGCTTGCCCAGGATTTTCTGAAACCCGCTATGCCCAGGGTATTTTACCCATTGATACCTATAAACGTGATATCGATAATTTTTGTGATGAACCCTTACAGCTAGACTGGGACAGTCTGCGCCAGTCTATTCAGACGCATGGTCTGCGTAACAGTACTTTGACGGCTATGATGCCTTGTGAAACGTCCAGCCAGATTACCAATAGCACCAATGGTATTGAACCGCCGCGTGGATATGTCAGCATCAAGGCCAGTAAAGATGGCATTTTAAAACAGGTGGTGCCAGAGTTTGAAAAGCTTCGAGAGCAATATGAATTACTCTGGCAAATGCCCAATAACAAGGGCTACTTGCAACTGGTGGGTATTATGCAGAAGTTTGTTGACCAGACTATCTCAGCTAATACCAACTATGATCCAACTCGTTTTGAAGCGGGTAAGATTCCCATGAAGCTATTGTTGCAGGACTTGCTGACCGCCTATAAATATGGTCTTAAAACTCTTTATTATCATAACACTCGTGATGGGGCCGATGATGGCCAGGATACCGGCTGTGAGAGTGGGGCATGCAAACTATAAAAAGTTGTGCGGATTACTGACAGACTAAGTAAAGATGAACTTTGCCCGTGAGTGTTGGCAAATACCTTGGGTAAAACACAGATCTTTACTTGCGTCCAGTAGAGTCCACGATATTTTCAGCCACTCTGTAAGTTAACCCTGTTGCTAACCAAACCAATTAAGTGGATTATCAGGATAATGGCGTACTCAACATTTAACCGAATTAAAAATGATGTCCTCAAAGAACCGATGTTCTTTGGTCAGAGTGTCAATGTTGCTCGCTATGATCAACAAAGGCATGTTATTTTCGAAAGACTCATTGAGAAACAGTTATCATTCTTTTGGCGCCCAGAGGAAGTTGATTTGTCCTCTGATCGGAAAGACTTTATGGCCATGTTGCCCCATGAACAGCATATCTTTCTCAGTAACCTGCAATATCAGACTTTGCTGGATAGTGTCCAGAGCCGTTCCCCCAATATAGCTTTCTTGCCAGTGGTGTCTTTGCCAGAATTGGAAACCTGGCTCGAAACCTGGTCTTTTAGTGAAACCGTGCATAGCCGTAGCTATACTCATATCATTCGTAATGTGGTGACAGAGCCCGGACTGGTATTTGATGATATTGTTGATAACCCGCACATTGTAGAGCGGGCTAAGTCAGTAACTCATTACTATGATGAATTTATTCGTCAGTGCCATCTTTATAACTTATTTGGCATTGGTACGCATGTGCTCAATGGACAGACAATTAAGGTTGATCTACAGCAACTGAAAAAATCGCTTTATCTAACGATTGCCTCAGTCAATGCGCTGGAAGCAGTGCGTTTTTATGTTAGTTTTGCATGCAGTTTTGCTTTTGCTGAGCGTGCTATTATGGAAGGTAATGCCAAGGTCATCAAGCTCATAGCCCGGGATGAAGCGCTGCATCTTGCAGGAACACAGCATATGATGAATCTCATGTCCTCAGGGCAGGATGATCCTGATATGGTGACTATTGCCAGGCAGTGCCAGTCACAGGTGGTGGAAATATTTCGAGAAGCAGCAGAACAGGAAAAAGAGTGGGCTCGTTATCTCTTCAAGGATGGTTCCATGATTGGTCTCAACACAGAAATTCTGTCGTCATATGTTGAGTACATCACCAATATTCGTGTAAAAGCCCTAGGGTTGACAGAGATTTTCACCCCCCTGGCTAATCCACTACCATGGATGAATGCCTGGCTGGTTAGCGATAACGTGCAGGTTGCACCTCAGGAAGCAGAAATTAGCTCTTATCTAGTGGGCGCCATTGATAGCGACCTGGGTAACTCTGATTTTAATGATTTTGATCTTTGAGTCTACGATTGCAGGCCATATGAGTAGTATCCCAGAATCATGGGTATCTGTTACCGGCCATGGTCGCTTTACCTATAATCATGATTTCTTGCTGCTAGATAGCCTTTAAAAACAGTAACTGCCCATTGATTACAATTGTGCCAGTGGCTACAGTGGTTGCTGCAAGACCAGGCTTGAAACTGGTCAGATAGTCTGGATACAGAGTAGCCCAGTGTCTTCGCAGAAAGGGAAGACATTGTCGAGCTGTTGTGTGTTTGATGGGTACCCCCAGATTATTATCACCCTCCCGTCAGTCTGGGCTATTGTAGTGTTAACATCCCCAATCAATTAGCCGGGTGATCAACACTGCCATGACTTTGCCCAGGTTTTTACAAAATCATGCTGATAGGTTCACTGTCTTTGCAGATACCCTGAACTGTGCTGCGAATCAACTTTTATTGATTGTTTTAGCATCGTAATTTAGCTAGGATACATTTGTGATCAAGAGCGTATATGTTGGCTTTGGTGCAGCTATTCATCTTGCCAGGTGGGAACCCGCTTTGAAATAAAAGCATGAATACCCTCTCGTGCATCATACTTGAGTATGTTGTCCACCATGACCCTGGAGGTATGCTGGTAAGCATCAGCAAGACTCATGTTATCTTGTTGATGAAAAGCACGTTTGCCAGTGGTTAGGGTCATCGATGATTTACTGGCAATTTTAGTTGCTGTAGCCATACTGTGTTTGGTAATTTCTGCGCTCGTAACCACTCGATTGATAAGCCCAATTTGTTCAGCTTTATTGGCACTGATCATATCGCCAGTGAGCAACATCTCCATGGCGTGCTTGTTGGTCATATTGCGTGACAGGGCCACCATGGGTGTGGAGCAAAATAAACCAATATTTACTCCTGGAGTAGCGAATTGCGCATGATTTGTGGCAAATGCCAAATCGCAGCTAGCCACTAGTTGACAGCCACTTGCAGTGGCAACACCGGCTACTTCGGCAATAATGATTTTAGGGCTATTCACAATGGTTTGCATCACCTCGCAGCAGTTGGTGAACAAGTTGGTGAAATAAGATAGCCCCGCATCTGCATCGTTACGTTTAGCATGAATTTCTTTTAGGTCATGTCCGGCACAAAAGACTGAACCGATGGCTGCCAGCACTATAACCCGTACCGCTGGATCTGCCTCTGCCTTCTCCAGTGCTGAACCTAAAGCTGCTAACATGTACTCAGAGAGAGCATTGCAATGTTTAGGATCGTTCAATGTCAGTCGTAAGACGCCTTGGTCGGTAAGTTCCCTAAGCAACATATCGCTTGAGCTGATTATAATATCACCTTTTTATGGTCACTGAGTTTTAAGGAGGAGTTGTCCAAAGGAGCTTGGCTAGTTCCAGCTTTGGACAACGGTTCATAATCACTTTAAGTCCTGCGGCAATGGCGCGGTCATGGGCTTGCTGGTTGATAATTCCCAATTGCATCCAGATCACTTGAGCCCCGATGGCAATGGCCTCGTCAGTAATCCCCAGTACTGCTTCGGCAGAACGAAATATATCTACCATATCAATTGGTTGCTGAATATCAGTTAGAGTGCCATGACAGATTTGTCCAAGAATCTTGTTGCCGGTTTCAAAGGGATTAACGGGTAGAACCGTGTAACCGGCTTGCAGCAATGCCTGCATAGTCAGGTAGCTATCACGTTCGGGTTTGGCACTAGCACCGACTAGGGCAATGGTTTTGACTTCCGAGAGTATCTGCTGCAAATAAGCCTTTGGATAGTCATCAGTATGCTCGATAGGGTAGTGATCAGCCATTAACTTATAAAATCCTTATAAAATAATAGCTTATCTCACATATTTAGAATATGTAACCATTTTAAATTCCTTATAAGCCAATTATTTAAGAAATTAAGACTACTGTATATTTGGAAAAATGACAAGCTCATTTATCTGGATATCACAGAATGCCACAGTTGCGGCTAGCCTATGCGGGATTGGGAAGTAGACAAGGTAGAGCAGGGTGTGTGTCTGCTCAATTGAACAGGTTAGGAGATATTCATGTCACATCAAAAAATAACAGAATAATTTTTAACACACGTGTCAAATTATACAATGGAGTTCACTCATGATAGTGGTTTAAATAGACACGTAACTGCGTTACCCTAATTCAAAAAAGAAGGAGTTCAAGATGAGAGAAAAATGCTATTCGGACGAATTCAATATTGAAGCAGGCAAGCAAGTCAAAGACAAAGACCAAGACTGCACCGTGCAGGATGTCGCCGGTTCTCTGGCTGAATAGATGGTTTGAGCCACCTTCTTCAACTGAAAAAGGTGGCCGTGGATTTTCTCAAGTTCTAGTCACCGTTGGTCAGTTGTGGCCTCTTGTCATTCCTTCTTGGCATACGCAATTTCATCCATAACATCGTAGATGTGATCCATATCTACACTATCATCTATATTGTCTCAATACCTGACTAACAAACGCGATGCGTTGCACCTCAACAGGTTTGCCTATGGCTAATTGGTGAACCCAGTGCGCCAAGAAGGATTGGGATGATAAACTGTAAAAGTGTTGCATCATTACCAAGGATGTTGAGGAAACCCAATAAAAAAAGTGGCTGCCTGATAACCACGCTTCAGGCTCATGGGCTGGGCTGGGCAATGGCTTCAGGCATGATTTAGTTAGACGCATTGCATAACACATCGTAGCCATAGGCCAGTGGCATTTTTGAGAAGGATTAATTGCTCAAAAAAACCAGTTTCAGGATCTATCTTTGGCGTAACAAAGGGATTCGTAGACACCATGCCTGCTCTTTAACATGCAATGAAACCTTGTTGTACAGCCATTCATCATCTTTATCCTGATCACTTAGAAAACAGTTAAGCAGGTCTATTGATACGTCATATACCACCAGTTCGATGATTACCTTGCGTATGTGCAATGACGTGTAAAAGGATCGATAAAAAGCATGGAGTATTTGTACGGCATCACCCTTACGGTTAAAGTTCATCGTCAGGTTTTTCGTGGTATTGGCTTATTGGTGTTGACTGAAGCCCTTTTCAGGCAAGTGTCGGTAATGGAAAGCTCAAACAATCAAACATATGTCTAGTTGTTTGAGCTTTTGCAGTTTTTTCCATAGCTAACAGTACTGGCTCAGCTCACAATAATTGTCTTTACAGCTCACATCTTTTGATAGTTTGCCATAAGCTGATTTATCCAGAACATAGAAGCGAAAATCTTTATTCTTCAACAAATCTTTCTCGTAGTCTTCTGACCACTGTGTACGATAATGAGCGTTAAAAATTTCATGCATGAGCGTTTTATCGCCAACTTGATTTAAAGGCGCTGGAAGCTGATAGGCTTTGAGACTACCTTGCGCTCGCACTTGCAGCTTGTCAGCTTCTTCATTACGATCTTCTGGCTTACCAGCTGTGTAAGGCTGGTCTTCAACGAACACAACCTGTGCTTTAGCTTTATCACTGGCTAGCCATGCCGCCCTTAATAGCGCCTCACGTACAGTAAAGTGATCAACATGTTTACCGTTAGCAATCAGTGTAAGGATTGTTGTATTTTCACTCATTATGATAGGCGTGAATTTGGCAACCAGGCGTTCAAACATATTAATCTCTTCAGTTCGGAACATAGAAAAATCACCCCATGCACCACCACCTTCAGTTTTCTTACCGGTATATAGTCTAAGTGGAGCATCCCATTCACCAGCAATAGCTTGTCGCCAATTTTTCCAGCCATTAAACAAAACATGACACCCTAGAATATCTTCTTTAATTCGTGCATGTGTTACTTCTGTTATTTGCTCTTCAGATAGCAAACCTGCTTGATAGTTGGCGAAGAAGTTAGTTCGACTACAGCAAGTGATAGTTTCTGTTGTAGAGGTTAAAACACCACGCTGCTTAGCTTCCAAGATAAAATGACCAGCCCCTAGAATAGTATCGTCATGGTGTGGTGCAATCACGACAAGCTGCTGGCCTTTTTGTAATGGGAAATCAATATTATCTTCAATTTTCATTTACTTATCTCCTCATTCATTAATCATGTAATTACTTAAGTAATATGATTATGAATAACTGACCCAAGTCAGCTGACTTAGTCTTTATTAAACTGTATTTAATTAGAATTTTAGAGTACAAGTCATCAATGGGTATGAAGGGATAATAGATTTTGCCTTGTCAGAAGCTGATGTTTAATCAGACATTAAAACCTATAAAACTACATGATCCATTATTTTAAAATCATAAATCAACGCTCTAAAAATGCCTTAATTTCTATTTTAGTTTTTCCAGATATACAGTGGTTTTGGAAAAGCCTGTTTTTTCTATTCGAGTGAATTCACAACCTTAACTTTCCGGTCATAAGTAGCAAACGAGGCTATACTTTTATGGCCTGAAAAGTCCTGTTTATTGTCTCCATAATCACGAATAGCCCTGGTCTTGAAATTATGAAATATGAAGTTAAATTTCATGTTCAGGTTAGCCGCCTGTGCAATAGCACATGGATGGTGTTGAGACGATATGAACAGCGTTCTGGGTTGTCATTGTCTTCTGCACTCTTATATAATTAAGAACTGCTTATTGGTGCCAACTTCCTGGTTTAATCATCTCTTGTTAATTGTTAATGTAAGGGCACTACGTTTGCTCATACCGCATTGCTAGATTCCACATGTAATAGCGTACAGGTACTAGATGTAGTGATGTGTGAATTCTGTTAAGTCGTGTTCAAAGAAATTACGAAATAAGCAGCTATGCCTTGATTCAAATGAATCAAAATTTATTTTAGCTTCTTCTGTTTCAGAACGATGGCTCTTACTTTCTATATTTGACCAAACTATTGTTTTTTCTTTTTCTTTTTCTGAGGAAAAATACCAACCCTTAAAATATTCTTTTACTGAATGTCTAAGAGCTGTTGGACTAAACTGAGTACGCATATCAATCTTACAGATTGATTGCATCTCTTCAGTATAGTAATCTGGCATGATGCTTAAATGTTTACTTCTGAAGGAATTGAACATATCCCCAAGCTTGGAGAACGTATAGGTGCTAATGCACATCGTCACTTAGTTGATTCTGAAGTGTGAATTAATGCAAATGCCATACCGCCAATGGCGCCGGCAAGACTTTGGCTAAACAACCCAAACCACCCTCTAGCACCTGCAATGATAGTTACATTTAAAATAGGATACATTGCAAGTAAGATACATAACATTGCCAATGCGCCCGCTGCTGCATAAACAAAAATTTGATATTTTTGAGCAATAAATTTACGCATTGAATGTAATTTGGTCATGACAAAAATTGCAACAGGCATAGCAATTAGCATACCAACTAATACAATAATACCGTATGTTGGAAGCAAGCCTAGAAAGTCAACAAAGACCGTTTTTATCCGCAACGAGAGTGGAATTTTGGCACCAATACTAACTAATCCAGAAAGTACAGATTGGGTATGTAAAAAGCTAGCAAACGTGAAGGTGACAGCACTTGCGAGAAGGAGTCTAAGACTAAAAATACCGAGCCTGCATAATTTAGAAGACTGCTTGTTTTTAACGTTATTCAATTGGCTTCTCGTTATTGTTATGGTCTGATGGAGTCAGACTCTTCCAGAATCTATAATAAAGTTCAATCCAATGCACTTTAAATTGAACTTATTACAATAAAATTCTACGATTGTCTTAATTAATGCAACAAAATCTATTTACCAATATAAAATGAGTCTCATACCATTGAATATAGTAGTTTGACATGCTTAAAAAAAGCAGTTTTTGTAAAATATCGTTAGTACTGTTTTATTTATGCACCATAACTGTAGCGAAAGCGTCTGCAATCATAGATGGCAGTATTGATGCTGAACAATTAATTGAAGGATTGCCTAAATCATGGTCCATCACTGTTTCTCCCAAAAATGATCTATTTTTGACAGACCGCAGTGGCGGCATCATAGTATTAGATGAAAATTGGCAAGAACGGCGTTACAGTACATCAATTATTGACTTGTTTACAGATGGTCAAGGCGGCTTTTTAGATATTACATTCCATCCTGACTATTTGACTAATGACTGGATCTATTTAAGTTATAGTGCCGGCAACAGTGATTCAAACAGATTAAAAGTTGTTAGGTTTGCTTTACCTGTGGAAGGTAATGAAATTACTCAAATTGAACATGTTTTTACCGTATTGTCGAATAAAAATACGCCAGTTCACTACGGTGGCAGATTAGCTTTTCTGCCAGATAATACATTATTGATTTCTACTGGTGATGGCTTTGACTTTCGGGAGCAAGCGCAGCTTAAGTCTTCCCATTTAGGAAAAATTCTAAGAGTTTCTGATACTGGGAGAGCTGTAACAAGCAATCCATTTTTCTCACCGTTGACTACCGACAGCATTCCTCAAAGCGACGAACGTTCTTTACTCTCAGTTAATAAAAACTATGTATACAGCTTTGGACATAGAAATCCACAGGCATTATTGGTGAGTCCATCAGGCATGATTATTTCGAATGAGCATGGTCCTGATGGGGGTGATGAAATCAATATAATTGAAGCAGGCCAAAACTACGGTTGGCCGATCATTACCAATGGCATAGACTATTCTGGCGCACTTATCACACCTTTCACTGAATATAATGGGATGCGCCAACCAGATCATGACTGGACGCCTTCTATCGCACCATCAGGCATGGTTTTGTATGCAGGTTCTAGTTTGCCCTCACTAACTGATCATTTGCTTGTTACCTCCTTGAAATTTAAACAACTCAGAGCGTTAAGGTTCAGTAATAATCAGATTACGGCTGAACGCATATTGCTGGCTGATTTTGAGTATAGATTAAGAGATATTGTAGTCGATAACCAAAGCAATATATTGCTGTTAACTGATGGTGATAACGCAAAAATATTTAAGTTAGTGTTGAAATAGAGTTTTAATAAAGGGATTTATCATGACTTACGCGAAGCCTAGTAATACCTGGGGTACTAGTTTTCTTACTCCACCAGCCTGCTACGCATGCAACTGCTCTGACAGCTCCCAAAGCGAAACAAGCCATAGATTTAGCAATTGCAGAGTGATGGCAGGCTTTTATAAGTGACACCTAGGTTGCTTTTTTGTGTCTGAAATTACAGTTAATAATGGATGCCCATGCTGTTTCACTAAGTAGCACCGAATCTGCATGGGTTAGTTACGATTATGAACGCTGAAATATTTGGAAAAATCAGGCTCAATTTTCCTGGATATACAGTAGCATTGACTTTATAAAAAATTGATTTATAGAGGATTTATGGTCTCTACATATTTTGAATATATAGAGTAAGTATTTTTTTGGCCAGAATGTCTGATAAGTTCTGAAGAATTCATTGCCTTGAGCAGCTACTGGTATATGGTTAGGTGTGTTCCAGCAATGAACAGTTCCAGGTAAATGCTAAACAACAGCCGTAATTTTTCATACGCTAAAAATCGTTTGGTTCCCTACGCTTAGAGTTCAATATAGTGAAACTGAAGCTTATTTGATATTGCCGAAATAGGGCAGGCAAATCACCAACGCATGCATGGCTTTTAGGATGATCACATTTATAATGATATCGTGCCTAAACAATGCTTTATCACCATCTGAGCTGTGAAAGTATCAAGACTTCACGTTTTAGAATACAATACAGAATAATATTTGACCAATCCATCTTGTGAAGCATGGCAGTAATGTACTCTTGACCCAGTGAAGCATCAGATTACAGCAATGTGCATAAGCATTAGGCCATTATCTGAAGCAGCTTGATTCAAACAAGCATACTCCTGTGCATGCAATAACTCTAATCCTCTCTGAAACAGGCAGGTTAGCGCTTAATCCGTGATTGCTTAAGGATATCTGCAATCAGGAATGCTAACTCTAGGGCCTGGTCAGCATTCAATCTTGGATCACAGAACGTATGGTATCGGTCAGCCAGCTTTTCGGCAGTGATTTTGTGGGCGCCTCCCATGCATTCAGTTACATCTTGCCCAGTCATCTCAAAATGTACGCCACCAGCATAACTTCCTTCGGCAGCATGGACGTTAAAGAAGCTTTTCATTTCTTGTAATATGACACTGAATTTACGGGTCTTGTAACCGGTATAGGTTTTAATTGTATTACCATGCATAGGATCGCAGCTCCAGAGTACCTGCAAGCCTTCGGTTTGTATGGTTCTGACTAATATAGGCAGGCGTTTTTCAACCTGGTTGGCCCCCATGCGGGCGATAATATTAATACGCCCCGGCTCATTGGCTGGATTAATGATCTGAATTAACCGCACTAGTTCATCATTGCTTATGGTCGGGCCAACTTTAATGCCAACTGGATTGTTAACACCGCGTAGAAACTCCACATGAGCGCCGTCAACTTGGCGGGTACGATCACCAATCCATAGCATATGCGCTGAACAGTCATACCATTCTCCAGTTAGGCTATCTTGGCGTGTCAGTGCTTGTTCATAATTTAACAGTAGCGCTTCGTGAGAGGTATACAAACTGGTTTCGCGCAGTTGTGGTACTTGAGCAGAATCAAGTCCACACGCTTCCATGAAGCCGAGTGACTGGTCAATTTGATGTGCTAGATGTTCATATCGCTCTCTCAAGGGGCTCTGCTTGACGAAATCCTGATTCCACTGGTGCACTTTGTGTAAATCTGCAAAACCACCCTGAGCGAAGGCACGCAATAAATTTAGGGTTGCAGCAGCCTGATTATAGGCTTGTATCAAGCGTGCTGGATCAGGGGTGCGAGCTGTATGGGTAAATTCAATGGCGTTGATGATATCGCCCCGGTAACTGGGCAACTCAAGGTTGCCCTGAATTTCCGTGTCAGATGAACGGGGTTTGGCAAATTGTCCTGCCATACGTGCTACCTTGACCACTGGACAGCTACCAGCAAAAGTTAGCACTACCGCCATTTGCAACAGCACCTTAAAAGTGTCACGGATATTTACAGCACTGAATTCCGCAAAACTTTCAGCACAGTCACCGCCTTGCAAGAGAAACGCGTTGCCCATGGTAACTTCGGCTAGCTGATGTTTGAGTGCCCGGGCTTCACCAGCAAATACTAGTGGCGGCAGGTGGGCCAACTGAGTCTCTACATTGGATAGGGTCTGATGATTCTGGTATTGAGGTTGTTGTAGCGCAGGGAAGTTACGCCAGTTATCTGGATTCCACTTTATCATGTCTTAGGCCTTGAAGCTTTGATATTAAATAATTCGTATGGCATTAGATTAGCGCAGAGATTTTCATAAGAACACACCATCTTTCTAGGAAAGTGGTTATAAAACCACTGGTTACAGACATGATGTGTGTTTTTCTGAGGCTATCATTTTGTCCACTTGGGGGCAGTCTCTAATATGATGAAGTACGTGACTATTCAACAACTTCCAGGTTTAGTGTATCAACCCATAGGTCACCGTGTCATTGTTTGTTAGGCTAGGTGCTTCGAACATTGCAGTTGGCTAAGGATCAGGTTTGAGCAGTAAAAATTCAATCAATGCTTTTTGTGAATGGAGACGGTTTTCCGCTTCATCAAATACAACTGAGCGGTGATCATCAAGCATATCATGACTGATTTCTTCACCACGATGAGCTGGCAAACAATGCATAAATATGGCCTCATTGTCAGCTAAATCCATGAGTTCTGGTGTGACCTGATAATTGGCAAATGCCTTAGTGCGTTGTAATTGCTCTTCCTCTTGTCCCATGGAAGTCCAGACATCTGTGACTAGCAAGTGACTACCTGAAATTGCGGTGGCAGGATCTGAGATCAGATTAACACGATCTGCATTGTTATTTACTAGTTCGACATTGGGTTCATAGCCAACTGGGCAGGCGATATTCAAGTGGAAGTCAAACTGTCGAGCAGCATTGATATAAGAATTACACATATTATTGCCATCCCCAATCCAAGTGACGGTCTTACCAGCAATAGTTCCACGGTGTTCTCGAAAGGTTTGCATATCAGCTAATAGCTGGCAAGGGTGATAGTCATCTGTCAGGGCATTGATTACAGGTACTTTGGAATGAAGGGCAAAAGTGGTCACGGTAGCATGGCTATAGCTGCGAATCATCACAATATCCACCATAGATGAAATTACTTTGGCGCTGTCTATAATTGGTTCACCACGGCCCAATTGAGTGTCTCGGTGTGATAGAAATAGCGCATGTCCACCTAATTGGGCCATACCAGATTCAAAAGATACCCGAGTACGAGTAGATGCTTTTTCGAAGATCATACCTAATACACGATTCTTTAAAGAATCGTGTATTAGGTGCTCTTGATGCCATTTTTTCAATAAGATGGCACGTTCTAGCACCCAGTCAAGTTCGGCGGGGCAGAGGTCAAGGAGGGTTAGTAAGTGACGTGGTTGCATGTTTAGCTTTGTTTAAAACGAACATCATAAAAAATTTTGTCATGCTTTGCAAATGTCAATTCTGGCAAATAGTTCAGATCATTTATCCATGGTGCGTGATTATTTAATGTTTACATTATGAGGTATTTCAGCCTCCAGCAGCGACAATTAAAATAACCAATCATGGCTAAGGTGCTTGTATAAATGCAAAACCTGGGCTGCCATTATTTTTTGATGATTCAGTTTAGGTGGCAAAACAGTGATAAAGTAATACTTATAATTACATAGGCGATGCGCCTTTGCAAAATCCAATATAAGTTATACCATAAGTAAACCAATGACGTGCATCAAAACAAAGCAGACCATGATCTAATGCTTCCTCATAGTTCATGGAAGCAAACATGGCAATATAGATGGCAGTCTGCGATAGGCCTAATTCATATATCGACGGCACTCTGGATAATATTAAATGCTAGTAGCACATGGAAAAACAATATAAAGTCAGATACCTATCAATTGGAAAAGCAGAGCATAAACAAATAGTTATCTGAATTGATTGAATTAAAATAATAAAATTAGCTGCTATATTATATAGTCAGGTTTAGTTCAGCATCTGTCATTTAGGCCCATTTCCATATTTATTTAGCTTATTGATAAAAGCTGCCGCAGTTGGGATACCTGTAATAGTTTCGGTTTCCAGCCAGTTACCTTGTAGGTCGAAAAATAATAGGCTGGGTGGACCAACCAGGCGGTAACGCTGTAATAAATTACGGGTTTCATCATTATATTCAGTGATATCAAGTTTGATAAAATGGTAGTTTTGCAGAGCTTGCTTTACCATCGGCTGGGATAGAACCTCAAGGTCAAATTCACGGCACGATATGCACCAGTCTGCATATACGTCGACTATTGCTGGTTGCTGGTTGTTACGGGCATCCGTTAATGCCCCATGTAACGAATCTGAGTCCGCCACTGTCAAGACATTCAGGTTATTGTGTTTGATACTTGACTCATGATGTGAGGTTAGAAATTGCAATGGATGGCTTAAATTAGGTCTGCCAGCCCAGTAACCTGCCAAGAGAGCACAGCCATAAATGCTGGCTATCAAGGCAAGCAGATAAACCAACGTACGACTGGCTAAACTTTGCAATGGCTCATTCCAGCGCGACTGTTGCCAACCGTAAACAGCTGCCATTAGGGTCACTATAGAAGCCATGGGTACAGTTAAATGAGGCCATAACCGGTCTAACATCCAGATAGCCATATAAACCATAATAAGGCCAAATAGATGTTTGATCAGCACCATCCAAGTCCCACGGGCTAAAACCAGTCGACCTGCGGAAACCCCGGCCAAAACCAATGGCACGCCCATACCCATGGCCATGACAAACAAAGCCACACCTCCTAATAACGGATCGCCAGTTTGACCAATAAAAATCAGCGCACCTGCTAATGGAGCAGCAACACAAGGCCCAAGAACCAGTGCCGATAGTAGTCCCATTGCTGCCACTGCGATAAATTTACCTCGAAACTTGCGTTGGCTGAGCTGGTTAATGTAGCCCTGAATCAATACTGGCAGCCGCAACTGAAGCCAATCAAACATCATTGCAGCTAACAATAAAAACAGCATAGCAGTAGCAATAATAATCCAGGGTTGTTGCAGGCTAGCCTGAAAGTTGGCACCACTTAAGCCAGCTATTATGCCTGCCAAGGTATAAGTCAGAGCCATACTAAATACATAGGTTAGTGATAGTGCTAAACTTTGCAATAATCCTGGCTTTTTGTGGGCTCCGACAATCATACTGGACAGGATTGGCACCATGGGTAAAACGCATGGGGTCAATGAAAGGCCAAGACCAGCAAGGAAAAAGGTCAATACGACTAATCCAAATGATCCTTGCGCCAAAATATGGCCAAACCAACTGGCATTATTGGTTTGTACTAAAGTATCGGCTTCGGTTAACTGACCAGCAGTCACAGGTATTACTTGAAGTGCCACACGAACTTTTTGTGGTGGATAACAGACACCACCTTCCCAGCAACCTTGGTAATATACCGTCAAGTCAACATTATCTGTTAACTCTGGTAACCGGGCTTTGATAACTAGCTGATTATAATAAACCTGAGTATCCCCATAGATGGGGTCTAGCTTGTTTACAGCTGCTGGCATCTGTATATCGGTCAATGGTAGACCATTGCTCAGCACAGCTTCGATCTTGTCTTGATAAAGATAATAGTCTGAAGCTATTTGCCAAATAAGATCAATTTCTTGTCCTTGCTGATGGTTAGTGAATACAAAGGCTTCCGTAACTGGCAATGGTTGGTTAACCGCTCCCGTTAATTGCAATTCAGCGCCAATAGCCATGCAACTGCTTAAACTGAAATACCCGGCGATAATTACTGATGCCAGATAGGTATGAAATCTTCGAAACAACATAGTCAAGCACTCACTTTGGTTTATTAGTAGTCTCTCTCTGCCAAAAAGCTGGTTACCGATCATGTAATTCGCAGAAATATGGCTATTTCGCCTTAAATGTTACAGTTAAGAGTGAGTAACCCCAGTAATATGAGTATAACATGTCGTACGACTCAATATTTTTCTATGTATCTAACTGGACGCATGCAACTTTGCACTGTAATTTGATATTTGATTGTACACTAAAATTCATAGCTACTGCTGTCAATAGAGGCTAGTGGAATTGCTCGATATTAAGACTGTATAACTGAGATATTGACCTGTTTTTCTGAATAAGCGCTACATAGTAATGAAGGGATGATGCCGCAAAGAACAGATTATCAAGACCACTGAGTTGCATGATATTGGTATTTTGGTGAGTTATATTTACCGCGATCCAGGCAGGGTCAACTATTTGTTACTACACATTGTATTCAAAGCGCCTATGTTCGTGCTTCAGCTATTAACCAAAGTATGTCTGTAGGTCTTTTTCAGAACAATTTAACAGTGGCCAGGACGGCTAGGTGCTTAATATATGTGTTGGCGGCCATCTTGACCAATGGCGGGTCCCTCGCTACTTACCGCCACCCAATACTTAATGGTAAGTGCTAAAATAAATGCTTGAAATAGTATTTGTCCATGTGTCAAGCACTGCTATCATGTCAAGTTCCATAGTTTTCTAGTTTATCTACTGTTATTAAATATGCCAAAAGAGTGCTTTAAAGTAACTAACGATGCCTTAAGCGACTGTTCTAAGGCTCGATGAAGTTCAATCCTACAATTAGAATTTAAACTTCCAGCTTAAATGACGTATTACAACTTGGTTAAACCAGTTAAGGTATGGTACAAATAACAAAAGTTACCAAATAGTATTTGCATCTATACCACTAACCAGCACAGATAATAGAGACCAGTCATGACTGATCAACGTGTCGACAATCTTAATATAACATCTCAACAAATACTCACCCCTCCAGAGGTACTAAAAAATCAACTTCCTCTGAGCAATATGGTAACAGATAATGTGATACAGGCCCGGCAGACTATCAAGAATATTCTTGATGGCAAGGATCATCGTTTGTTAGTTGTAGTGGGGCCGTGTTCCATTCATGATGTTAATGCAGCACTGGAATATGGTAGCAAATTAAAGCGGCTGGCAGATAAACTACAAGATACCCTGTATTTGGCCATGCGGGTTTATTTTGAAAAACCCCGTACCACTGTAGGTTGGAAGGGATTGATCAACGATCCGCATATGGACGATTCGTTTGATATAGAAACTGGTCTGCAGCGTGGTCGTAAATTACTATTAGACTTGGCAGCTCTTGGGCTCCCACTGGCAACTGAAGCTCTGGATCCCATATCACCGCAGTATCAACAAGATTTGATTGCCTGGTCAGCCATTGGGGCTCGTACCACTGAATCGCAAACACACCGGGAAATGTCTAGTGGTCTATCAGCGCCAGTAGGCTTTAAGAATGGCACTGATGGCAGCTTAATGGTGGCTATTAATGCCTTACAGTCTGTTGCAGCACCGCATAGTTTTCTCGGTATTAATCCTAAGGGGCAGGTATCAATCACCCGGACCCGAGGTAATGCTTATGCTCATGTCGTATTGCGTGGAGGTGGTGGTAAGTCCAACTTTGATTCAGTCAATGTGGCCATTTGTGAACAAAAATTACAAAAAGCCGGCTTGAAAACTAATATTATGATTGATTGCAGCCATGCCAATTCTGATAAAAATCCAGCCCGGCAGGCACTGGTAATCGATAATATCTGCCAGCAAATTGCAGAAGGCAATAACTCAATCATCGCTTTGATGATCGAAAGCAACTTGAAAGGTGGTAACCAGCCCATTCCCAAGGATTTCAGCCAGCTGCAATATGGTGTGTCGGTTACGGATGCCTGTATCAGCTGGGACACAACAGTTGCTGTTTTACAATCCGTATATAAAAAGCTCCATCATACATTACCCAAGCGAAAAAGACCCTGCTAATGCAACACTCTGAGGTAAATATTACAGAACTTTACCGTGCTCTGGGTAGGGCAAAAATCAGGCAAAAATTGATATAATATAAACACATAAAGTGGTTTTAAACCCAGCCTGCCATTGAAGTCCTCAGACTTTGAACGAATGCTTGCCTAGTGCCTGGGTTACCTACGGCATACTCTGTGGGTTTTTCAAGTCTGATCAATAGGCTCCAGGGCTCTCTCTATGGGTTGAATTTAGGCAACCAACTACATGTAGGCATTGGTAGTATTGCTGTGATCGGTAACATCATATACGCCAGCCAGATCAGGAATTTTTTCCATCAAAATCTTTTCTACCCCATCCTTTAGCGTCAAATCTACTGCGCTACAACCTTGACAGCCACCACCAAAACGCAGAACAGCAATGACATTATCTGCTTTATTCACTACTTCCACTAGACTCACCTGACCACCATGAGATGCCAGTCCAGGATTAACCTCAGTATAGAGATAGTAATTGATTTGAGCCTCAATGGGACTATCCTCATTGACCTGAGGTATTTTTGAATTAGGTGACTTGATAGTCAATTGACCACCCATTTTATCAGCCGCATAGTCAATCACGGCTGCCTTCAAATATGACACGCTGTTGGTCTCAATATAGACTCGAAATTGCTCTAACTGCATGAGTTTATCACTGATCTGAACTTCATCAGGCCGATAGTAAGACAGGCATGTTTCTGCATTTGGCGTACCGGGATCAGTTATGAACAGTCGTACGGCAATACCTTCCACCTCCTGCTTGCTTAATAGTTTTGCCAAATAATCCTCGGCACTGGCGGTTATTTCAATCGTGGTCATCAAAGATCCTCTGCGTCACTATTCTGGATAACTGGAACGTTTTGCTGTTACTGGGAAGCGACTAAAAGACTATGCTAATTTACAATTTTAAACCAGGTTTTCACCGATCTTATTAGAGTAAAGAACACCTTGGTTTTTATAATCGCTTGCATCGATTTCAGCTACCTTGAGCTGGCTAATAAGCATAACTTAAATATTATATACCTTAGTCATTTACTAGGGTATTGTCTATTGCCAACTTTGTGACACTAATAGCGTACTATCGTTATAATGAATACTTTTTGAAGCAATATAAAGTTTGTGGTTAAGTGCTTGTGTAACTAAAGACATATTGCAATATGCTAAAAGATGTATCATGTTGCCATTGTTGTTTAGGGCCATGCAAGTTTGTTCCATGGCGTTACTAATACAGTGGTAATACACTATTTAACTGAGGCCTCCAGAATCATGGCAAGGGTACAAGATACAGGTGCATTTCCCAGCCATCGCCAACTGATAGCCTTAGCCTTGCCACTAGCAGGGGGCATGTTGTCCCAGAGCCTAATGAACCTAGTTGATACAGCTCTGGTCGGTCATCTGGGTGGCTTGGCCTTAGCCAGTGTCAGTATTGGCAGTTACCTGGCATTTGTTCTTACTGCTTTGTTAGTTGGCTTAAATCATGGGGTACAAAACAACATTGCTCAACTTGCCAATAATGCATCACGCGATGTCATTGGTATCGTTTACACTGGCATGCTGTTGGGCCTGTTGCTGGCTGGTTTGCTAATACTTGTAGGCTGGTTTTGTGCTCCTTGGATGATTAATCTACTGGTCGTAGATGACCGTATCAATACTTTAGCTGAAGATTATTTTTTCTGGCGTCTGCTTGGGCTACCATTAGTTGCTTTGAGCCTTTGTCTACGTGCCTTCTGGTCTGGCACAGGCACCGTATGGCCATTCCTTAAGCTATTATTTGCAGTCCATATTGTTAATGCGATTTTAAGTTATGGATTAGTTTATGGTGCTTTAGGTCTCCCAGCCATGGGTGCATCTGGTGCTGGTTTGGGTACAACCCTTTCAATAGGGCTAGGAGTATTGTTAAATTTATGGCTAATTCACCGGCGTCAATCTCAAATGCCTGAAAATAGTCGATGTTCACTTACTTCATACTATTATCATTCCTCTGGCATTATACGTTTGGGATGGCCTGCTTCTCTACAACAGTTACAGTTTGCTGTGCATTTGCTGATATTATTTCTGTTGGTCAGTCAATTGGGTGCATCGGCTTTGGCAGTTACCTTTGTAGTCCTGAATGTGGGTCTCTTGCTGATACTGCCTAGTATTGGCATGGGACAAGCAACTATGACCCTCGTGGGGCAAGCACTAGGTAAGAATCAATTCCAGTTAGCACACCGATGGGGCAAATTCGTAGCACTTAGAAGTTTAATGTTAGGTATAATCATTGCTGTATTGATCAATATATTTAATCAGTATATTATTTCGTCGTTGATAGTTAATCCTGCATTGCAAACCTTGGCCGCATCGGCTCTTCAGATATATGCTTTAGCCTTAGCAATAGATTCTGTTGGTATGGTACTGGGCCGAGCCATGATGGCTAGGGGTAATGGTCCAACAGCCCTATTGATTGGGCTAATTGGCCAGTGGGGATTGTTTCTGCCGCTGATATGGTTTATGACACCAGGCTATGGATTTATTGCTATATGGTGGTGTCAATTGGGTTACCGGGTTTGCACTAGTATCCTGATGTGGTTTTTTTGGCAACATAACGTAAAGTCTTTTTGTTCGCAATCATCGCTATAAATAACACTCCAAGCAAGCCTTATAGCTAGGCACTTATATTGAACTACAAGGAAGGCGTTTAACCTTAATAAAATGCTACCCCAGCCCGTAGTTTTTAGCACCTGACTATTACGATAATGAATACTGTGGGTCTTAGATACGGCCCACAATTCTGAAAGTGATGTTGTGCGCAACCAATGGATACCCAAGAAAGCCATTAATTTTTATTGGATTGCAATATATTATGAATCATATCAGCATGTCGTTGAAAGGTAAGTGCAATCGTTTACACAATATCCATGCTGCATCTATTTAAAATTGGTTAATTTATGGAAACCCAGTCGGTTATATTTTCATTTTTCCTGATTTTTACCGGTGCTACCGTACTGGCTACGATGGCGTTGTATACCCGGCAACCCATATTGCTGGCTTATATTGCCTTAGGTGCACTACTTGGTCCATTTGGTGTGGCTTGGGTCAATGATACCCAGCTATTAGCTGATGTTTCCCATACCGGAATCATTTTTCTACTGTTCCTGATTGGTCTGGATATGCAGCCCAGTTATCTGCTGCACATGCTGCGTAAGGGCAGCCTAGTTGCTGCTGTCAGTTCTATTCTATTTGCAGTGCTAGGCTTTTGTGTCGCACAGGCATTTGGTTATTCATTTGTTGAAGCTTTGGTCATTGGTGCTACTAGCATGTTTTCCAGTACTATTATCGGTATAAAGTTATTGCCAACTACGGTATTGCATCATAAGCAAACTGGCGAACTTGTCGTTGGTCTTCTATTGTTGCAGGATTTAATTGCCATTACGTTACTAATTGTTTTGAATGCACTGTCAAACATCACAAATGTTCCCATAGAGCTTGGGGTCAGCTTATTGGCGCTACCATTATTGATGTTATTGGCTTTTGGTCTCGTAAAATACCTGTTGTTGCCCCTAATCAGACGTTATGACAAGTTCCACGAGTATATCTTCTTATTGGCTGTGGGCTGGTGCCTGGGTATGGCAGAATTAGGGTCGTTTATCGGCCTTTCGGCTGAAATAGGTGCGTTTATTGCTGGAATCACTTTAGCATCAAGCCCTATAAGTCAGTATATCGCTATCCATCTTAAACCAATCCGGGATTTTTTCTTGGTGCTTTTTTTCTTTTCTATAGGCGCTCAGCTTAATCTGAATCTACTAGGTGAAATTTGGCTTGACAGTTTGGTTCTAGCAATATTAATGCTACTGCTTAAACCTGCCATATTTAAATTTCTCATCCAGCCTTTATGTCGCAGTCATAGCACAGCCTGGGAAGTAGGATTACGCTTGGGGCAAAGCAGTGAATTCTCCATTCTAATCGGTACTTTAGCACTAGCTAATCTACTAATCAGTGAAACTGCAGCTATGATGATTCAGGCTACAGCAATTCTTACCTTTATTATTTCATCCTACATCGTGGTGTGGAATTTCACATCACCCATTGCCATCCAGGATCATTTAAGGCGTGATTGATAATGGCTAAAATTATCCATCTGAATTAATAAACAGGCGTTCTCATGGTTACAAACTCTTCGGCGCTAGAAGGATGAATACCCAGGGTGCGGTCAAAATCTGCTTTGCAGGCGCCAGCTTTGAGAGCAACTGCAAAACCTTGCAAAACTTCTGCTGCATATTCTCCTACCATATGAATACCTAACACTCGATCAGTATTTGAATCAACCACGAGTTTCATCAGTGTACGTTCTTTATTATTACTGAGGCTCTGCTTCAGAGCTTTAAAATCAGATCGAAAAATATTTATCCGGCCGTGGCCATATTTATTTTGCGCCTGTTGTTCAGTTAAACCTACTGTAGAAACACTGGGTTGGCTAAATACTGCAGTGGGAACAAGGTTATAATCCATATACTTTTCACCTTTACCATACCAATGATCCAGCAGTACCATAGCTTCCGCTAAGGCTACTGGGGTTAGCTCCATACGTCCTACTACATCACCAAGTGCATAGATATTGTGAACAGAGGTCTGGAAATATTCATTAACACATATGGCACCACGTTGGTCTACTGCTACTCCAGCTTGCTCTAGTCCCAATCCAGTAATTCTAGGGCGACGACCAGTAGCGCTCAGAACCACATCAACCTCATACTCACTTTTGTCATCCAGACGGACCCAAAAACTGCCCTGCTGCAATTTGGTAACTTGGACTAGATTGCGGTTGAAATGAATATTGACTCCTTGTCGCTCAAGTTCCGTAGCAAGAAATAATCGGACATCATCATCAAACCCACGCAATATTGCATTACCACGACAAACCAGTTCGACTTTACTGCCTAGCCCATTAAAGATACTGGCAAATTCAACTGCTATATAACCACCTCCGATGATTAACATTCGGCGTGGAAATTTTGGTAAATCAAAAATTTGGTCAGATGTTGTTAATAAACCAGCATAATTAGATTCAGGCACATAGGGATAACCACCAGTAGCAATTAAAATTCGTTCAGCACTTATGACCCGATCACCTACCTTGACATGGTGTGAATCCACTAGGCAGGCTGAACCGCTAATAAATTCAACACCTGACTCGCTAAGTAGGCCTTCATAAATATTATTAAGCCGCTTTATTTCAATGCGCGTATTGGATACCAGAGTACGCCAGTTAAAATTTACATCACTGAGTTGCCAGCCAAAACCAGCTGAATCCTTAAAATCGTGGCCAAATTGGCTAGCGTAGGCATATAGCTTTTTCGGAATACAACCTACATTAACGCAGGTTCCTCCTAAGGGATTATTATCTGCAACCATCACCTGGATACCCGCTTGGGCGGCCATTCGTGCCATTCTTATACCGCCAGAACCGGCACCGACAACAAACAGATCTGTATCAAATTCCATTTTTAAACCTTGTTCTCTATTATTAATGTTTTTTCTGATGATGTTATTTTATGGAATCTATCATTGATTTACAATCTGGCCAATAATAACTAAAACAATGTTTGTAAAAAAATACATGATGAATAGGGTAAAATTGCTTGGTAGTAATATTTATTGGGCATGTTTACTATTCCATCATTAACCTGATGCGTCATGTCAAGATTTTGGTTAACTAACATGCATTACTTTATAACGATGTAGAGACCATGCAACAAACAGTGTCAGCTTAGGAAAAGTGAAACAAAGCGTCATTAGATTGTGCTAAAGCAATGGCTCAGGTGCCAATCAGGTTTAGCACTGGCAAATCAAGTAGTATATTTAATTTCTGTGACCGTAATTATAGTCATTGCTAATCGTTTATCTGACTAAGAGAGTAATCAATGTATATTGTATCATTTAACATCAACAGTGTAAGAGCACGGATTCACCAGCTAACTGCGGTTGTAGAATGCTACCAACCGACTGTTATCGGTTTGCAAGAAACGAAGGTGCAAGATCATGAATTTCCTCTGGATGAATTGAATACCTTGGGTTATCAAATTATTACTCATGGCCAGAAAGGGCATTATGGTGTTGCTTTGATGACACGTTTGCCTGTAACTAAAATTATTAAAGGTTTCCCTGGCGATGATGATCTTGCTCAAAGGCGTTTGCTTGGCGCTCATCTTCAACTTAATGGAGGTGACGAATTGATCATACTAAATGGCTACTTTCCACAAGGTGAAAATATCGCTCATCCTAAAAAATACCCAGCTAAAAGAGCATTTTACCGTAATCTGCAAAATCTACTTGAGCAGCAATATAGTCCTGAGGACAATATATTGATTATGGGAGATATGAACATATCGGCTACTGACCTTGATATTGGCATTGGCGAAAATAACCGCAAGCGTTGGTTGAGTAGTGGTAAAACCAGCTTCCAGCCTGAAGAACGACAGTGGATGGATCGCTTACTTCGCTATGGCTTCTACGATAGCTATCGTGAACAGTATCCAGACAGTACTGAATATAGTTGGTTTGATTACCGCAGTAAAGGTTTTGAACAACAACCGCGCCGGGGGTTACGCATTGATCAAATATTGTTAACCAGAAGTCTAATGAATCGCTGTACTGCGAGCGGTATTGATTTGAATATCAGGGGTATGAAAAAACCATCTGACCATTGCCCCATATGGGTCAGTATGAATGGTTAGTTATCAGTTAACTAACAGCTTAAAGATGGATGATTACACAGGCTTTATCTGGTAATTGATCTGTTGTCTATTATGATTAAAACAGTAATTCATTTAAGTTTTATTGGTTACAAAAAACTCCATTTGATTAACTCAATTGAGTTAATTCATATTTTCACTTAAATCACTGGTCATATCATTCGTTAAACTAATGTGCATTCGTCTGTCTTGAATAATAGCAGTCTAATACGATAGAACTGTGGCTTTACAACACTAAGAAATCAAACACAGCTATTGGTAGCTTCTCTCTAAATAATATCTGATTCATTCAGGTTGTTTAAATTATACTTGTATATAGCTGTATGGTCTTTTGATCCTGCGCCAGATCTACATTGGCCAGCGTAAGCAATACTGTGTCAGTTCTTTATCCCTTGCTACCAATGCTTGATTACTGTGTTGTTATAAGGTTCGCGTGTATTAGTAAAGCTTTTCTAGATTTTTCTGGATACGCCATAATATTTCTTCAGCATGATTTATTGCTGCAGGTTTTCCTTGATCATCCAGAACCTGAAGGTAAATTCCTTTAAGTGTGCTTGAGAAAGATAACTGGAAACGACCTGTATATTTGTATTCACCAGTTTTGGCATCGATATCACCCTGATCATCGTCTTCAAAAACATAGATTACTTCATCTCCTAGCCAGACTTTAAAGCCTTTTTTATTTTTCAAATCATCTGAATCAGAAGTTGGTTTTTCTTGACTGGAATAGAGTATAGGAACTGTTTCAGTTTCTTGATTTTTACTGCCTAAAAATGATGTATCAAGCTTGATCGCGTCAGTCTCATTGGTATGCAAGTCCTTTAGCCAATCCAAGATTCCACCAGAATCAACAGGATGCTCAGAATTTCTTACATGCACAGTGTGTGTAAAGTAAATCTTGCCGTTTAAAATATTATGACTGCCAACATCAAATTCATCCATGGACTGGAGTACTTGTGCCATTGCTTGCTCCATGTTTGATGAAATTTTGATCAATGGTTGACCATGTTGATCCCGGCCCAAAAGAGGCACTCGTTGACGAGGGTCCTGTTGGTCTAGTTTTGATCGGTAAGCAACCTTCATGGATCGGCTCAGATGACGCAATAATTCGTACAGCACTCCAGATTCATAACCGAACGATGTATCAGAATTATTCCAATCAACGATTTTATCGGCAGCAATTTCTGCTTTGGTTTGAAGTGCATATTGCAATTCAATATGTGTTTGTCCTCCTTCATCTTCAGTTAGTATCGTACGAAAGCGATGGCGAAGCATATTTGCATCACGACCCATTAGCCCTTTAAGCCAGAGAGTCATAACACCTTCTGATTGTTTGCTGGCGTTTTTATGGTGCCAATCGGTTAGCATGGTGCCATTGGCTACATCTTTATTGATGATATTGAAACCCTGATCCTGCCAGAAAATCTCAAGTTGCTGCCATACTTGTGGCGCTTTACTCCATACTGAAATTATCTGGTCTACTGTGGAGCCTGTGATACGAACATCAGCGGTACCTATTTCAGCAAAAACAAAGTCAGGCCGAGGTGGCTCAAAATCACGCTGTAAGACCTCTGAATTAGCCGTTAGGGATGGTAGTTTGTATAAGTCGTCATGAATGGCTTGTTTATCCAGGCCTTTAGGCACCTTGATTCTTGGAATGGTTTTGGCCCGGGTATAATCCATGGTGCTATCCCGTAACAAGTCATTTTTCCCAGTGATCGTATCGTTACTGGTACAGGCTGTCAGCACTAGCAATAACAATGCCACCAAGCTCACTGACATAAGTGAGCGTGCATAATGTAGAGGAACCCAGAAACTCATATAAACTGTTCCATAATTTTAAATTTATTTACAATCATAACATAAGTATTGCATGAATGATCATTGCAAGTGGTGATGGTTTTCATAGCATCATCGGTAAAAGTATACATTAACTTAAAAATTAGTTGCTAGTGGTCGTATTATTAGCAGCATAATTTTATGCAATTATTACTAATAAGTCTTACTAGCTGTTTTAATAGGATCGAAATTTTGTATTACATTTCTCCAACAGCATTTGTCTTATTAAAAATAAGCCGTTGGCTTAAGCTTGTACTTTGCAGCTAAGTACAGATTTTTATTATTAGACGTGGTGTTAAAAGGCTAGATAAGAGCTGTAGTAATTGAATTATCATTCTATGATTGTCTATAATTGATAAAAAATTCAACAATTACTTACTAAGTAGATGGATTAGACAGAATTTACAGAGAGAAATAAATTATGGCCCTTACAATTGGCACAAAGTTACCTGATTTTTCTGCTACTGTCACTGGTAGCCTATGCTTTAACTCTTCTGATTATGTAGGTCAGCGTCTAGTGCTTTATTTCTATCCTAAAGATAGCACTCCTGGTTGCACAATAGAAGGACAAGATTTCAACCGTCTCTTACCTGAATTCCAGGCAGCTAATTGCCAGGTATTTGGAGTTTCAAGGGATTCGCTTAAACGCCACTCAAATTTTAAAGAAAAACAAAATTTTGCCTTTGAATTGATCAGTGATGCAGATGAAATAGTATGTCAGTTATTTGATGTAATTCGGTTGAAAAAGCTCTATGGTAAAGAATATTTGGGTATTGATCGCAGTACCTTTGTAATTGATGAACGAGGCTATTTAGCCCAAATTTGGCGTGCTGTGAAAGTAAAAGGACATGCCGGAGAAGTGCTACAATTTATCCGTACAATGTCGTAACAACTTAGCTGCCTTTTGATGGAAGTTAGTGATAGTAAATAGATGTTGCTATGGCAAATTTCCATGGTAGACATCTTGTTTATTGGGCCAGATATTCATAACTGCCTTAATTAGGGTCGCCAGAGGGATGGCAAAAAATACCCCCCAAATTCCCCAAATACCACCAAAAAGGAGGATGGCAGCAATAATAGCGACTGGGTGCAAATTAACTGCCTCTGAAAATAACATAGGTACCAATACATTCCCATCTAAGCCCTGAATAATAAAATAGGCTATTATCACAGTAGCATATTCGGTTGACCAGCCAAATTGAAATAATCCAACTAACGCTACTGGGATAGTGATAAGAACAGCTCCCACATAAGGAACCAGAACTGATAACCCTACCAAGAATGCCAGCAATTCAGCATAGTTTAAATTCAGCCATAGAAAGACAATGTAGGTTGTGATACTAACAATAAATATTTCTAGCACCTTACCACGGGCATAGTTAGCAATTTGTTGATCCATTTCAAGCCATACATTACTTAATAATCTGCGTTTAGATGGCAACAACTGACTAAACCAACTCAATAATAATTGGTTATCTTTTAAAAAGAAAAACACCAGTATTGGAACCAAAATCAGATAAAACAATAGTGTAATGCTTTGTCCAATAGATGCTAAAGAAAGCGTCACTAGCCATTGCCCACTGTTACCAATTTCTACCATGGCCGTATTCATGATAAAGTCAATCTGTTCTGGGTTGATCAAGTTTGGATAACGTTGAGGTATTACCATCAACATATGCTGCAATTTAGTTAGCATGTCGGGCAAATCAACCAGGAAACGTGTCATCTGTTGCCATACCATGGGCAGTAGCAACAATATAAACAATCCCAGAATGCCAATAAAAACTAGATAAATCCCCCATACTGAAAGTAAGTGAGGCACAGAGAAGCGTTTTAGCCACTGAACTAAGCCCATCATCAAGTAAGCTAGAATAATACTGGCAAATAAGGGAGCTAATATGGAGCCGAGCAATAATACTACAGTCAAACCTGCTATCAAAAGAAAGAACAGTAACAGCGCTTCTTCATCAGAAAAGTATCGTTCAAACCAGTTTTGGAATATTTTTAACATAGTTTGTCTTTTTACCTTGATTGGCCTAATTTTAATTAAGCTGGGCCTTTGATGATCAAATAGTGATAGACATTATTAATGTGTTGGCACTGATATAAATTATGTCCGACCAGATTAGTCCAAACTCTAAAGTCTTGCTCTGAGCCGGCGTCAGTAGCTAGCACCTTAAGCATCTGGCCAACTTGCAGTCGACTCATAGCTTGTTTTGCTTTAAGCAATGGCAAAGGGCAAGCCAACCCCTGAGTATCTAGCAGTTGATCCCATTGTGTCATATGTGAGAATTCCTATATTGTTTTAGTAATCTATATAATCTAGATTAATATTTATAGT